>Faulkner_p2__coassemble_6292_pt1 | contig 3645 bp, 4 predicted proteins | sample Faulkner_p2__metabat2_high_PE_042 | metagenome-assembled genome bin Faulkner_p2 | reverse complement strand
GCTGTGGCATCATCCTGTGGCCGCCATTCGCCATCTGTGGCGCGAGTTGGGGTAAGATATATTAATAAAAGACACCTACAGCCACTTTGAAAGCTGTATTAAATTTCCTACCGACGTATATAACATCAATAGAAGGAGTAAAGGTAAATTGCCTGAAACGGACATCAAGTCCAATTCCGGCAATAGCGGCTAATCCTTTTTTGCTTTTTTCACATCCTAACGTTATACTGGTATGACCATTCTCCCCAACCCGATAATCGTCATATTTATCTTTTCGAACACCATATCCCAGAAGTCCTTTTACATATATATCTATCAAGCTATTCTGTGTTTGAAAGAATTCATATCCTGCTCCAACTGCTCCTATCAAGCAATCTCGCTGGTCATGAATACGAGCAAGTGAAGCATCCTGCATAACCTCCTTGTCTCCATCATGTGTTCCCCATCTAGCAGTTAGTTCATAAAACAGACGATTTGTAGTATAGAACCGTACCCCAAAGTCAAGGCAAAATCCTTTGGAAGAATAAGTATCAGGCATAACTTCATATCCCATCCCTAATGTAAAAAGTGCCCCCCCATCTTTCATCCAATAATCAGAAACTTGTGCAGAAGCAGAAACAGAAAGGATTATAAAAGCCAGTACACTATTCCAACGCTTAAAAGAGAACACATTTGTCATTTACCTTGAGGATTATATTGTTCTGCAATGACATCAAAATTAAAAGAATCAATTTCCTTATTTTCAATTTTTCTACATAATTCTGCGTCATCAGATAAATAGTTCTTCCACACATTTCTCATGCTTTTTTTGGCATAAGTGCTGGAACCTATATAGATGGGGCATTCATCACCTGCACGTAAAATGCAATACTTTATGCCCTCATCCCTACTATAAGACACAACCAATGCGCCATTTTTATCTAAACTGAATGCATGGCCACAGGCAGTTATAATCAGATGGTCGCCCGCACTGTACACCGCTTGCCAATTCTCTCTGACAAGCTCTTTTGCTTTTCCTTTTTTGGTATAAGGTATTTTCCATTTAGTAAATACCAACGTCTGTTGCTTTTCGGGATGCCCTTTTCTGGCAAGCTTCATATACTTGATTTGCTCACTTTTTATTTTCTGTCTTCCTTCATCAGTTTTTATACTGATAGTCTTAGAACCTGATACCAGTTGGGAAGAACGTTGGCCACCAATCCTACCAGTAATCAAGCGTCCATCCTTCATAGTAATTTCGGTATCATAATAAGTGGTACCACGGATTACGACTTCCGCTATCTGACAGGATGAAAGCATTGATAAACAGAATACAGACACTACAAATAATGAAGAGATTGTGAATCGTTTCATAAGCATAACATGATGAGTTAAAATTATAGGAACAAAAATAAAATATCCTTTTTGATATGCCAATGTTCGATTTTAGTAGCTATCAAGCTCTCAACCTATGTTGAGAAATCAACCGGCTGAACAAGAAAATCACCTACCCAGCGTAATGCTTTTACGGATGCGGCTCATGTGCGTAGGGGTAATCATCAGATAGGAAGCTATTTCTTTCAATGGCAACAATTGAAGAATTTCCGGACAGCGTTTCAATAATTGCAAATAGCGTTCTTCGGGTGTGAAGCGATATAAATCCAGATAACGGGTATACGACTGCATAAAAAGTTGTTCGGCTGCCATACGGGCTATCTGCATACCAACTGCACCCTCTTCCAACTTCTGCTTCAAGAGTTCGGCAGAACAGATATAAAGTTCACAAGAAGTAACCGTCTGCATATTCAACGTGGCTGGAATCCCATAAAGACAAACCGGATAATCACCAAAGAATTCATGCTCGAAAGAGAATCCCACATTATAATATTTCTGTTCCGACTGATTGAAACAACTGTATTTTAAAATACCTTGCTTCACAAATCCCCAGTAAGGCCATACCTCCCCCTCCCGGAATAAATAACTATGGCGTGTAAGATGATGAAGTGTGCCAGACTGAATACATAACTGCTTGAAGAATGCAGTATTGATGTGCGACATATAAGAGTTAAATCGGGTCATAAGTCTTTGTATTATAATTAACCGGTTCTATAGAGTAACACAAAGATAATTGTTTTGCGGATGATTTGATTATTTCAGCTAAATCATTATTTTTGCAGATATCACCTTTTAAACGATACCAGTATGAAAACTCATGTAAAATGCGGCCTGCTTACGGCACTCGGTTGGAATGTTTTATTGCTTATTGCCTTCTTAATCAGAGCACGATTGAAAGAAGTTTCGGTTTCTTATTTCTTTGATGACGGAACAGGCGGATGGGGCATAACGGCTCTTCTCATTGTCTGGTCTCTTATCTGGTATGCCATAGGTGCTCATATCCGAAAAGAATTTCTTTCGCAAAAAGAACAATATAGAACCCTGTTTCCGCTACTGGAAAAGGAAACCTTTAATCTGGCATTCAAAAGGTATTACTTTTCCAGATATGCCAAGACATTAGGCATTGTATTTACCACGGCCATTCCCTGGTATGTCATCGGGTATGTAAGAGAACCGCTCAGTTGTACAGATTTCACTGTCATCGGTCCGCTGATGGTGCTGTCTGTCCTCTGCTTCTGGTATTACAAAAAATATCGCTTGGCATAACCGAATCTGATGAAACCAATCCAGCCATCCGTCTTCCCAGTTTGCGGTTTATTGTCCGCAGGCTGCGAAGACGGATGGCTGGATTAAACCGCTACTCATCGTGCAATGCTACGGCTGGCTGAATGCTCATAGCCTTACGCGCCGGAAGGCTGATGCCGACTGCTATCATACTGCCTATCAAGGCAAAGCAACCCAAAGCACAGCACAACAGACGGTCCCACTCCAGCGTGGTGCCGTTATGCCAACTATTCAACTCGAAATAGGCCAACATCACCTCTATAAGAAGGGCCAGCGGCGTAACTACCAGCAGCAACAGGAAACCTTCGCTGAGCAAACGGCGGAAAATGCCGGCATCGGTAGAACCCAAGGCCTTGTGAAGGGCTATCTCTTTACGTCGCTGCTGCGTGCGGAACCAGAAGGTGCCCAGCAGCCCCAGGAAGATATTCAGCATCAGAAAACCCATACCAAATAGGTAATTACGCATTTCATTGCTGTAAATCTGCTGGAAAGTGCGGCGCTGGTCTTGAAAGCTGCGCACATCACTGATATACAGATTGCCCACCCGATACAGCTTTTCACTGTCGGCTTTCAGGTTCTCAATAAAGTTACGGTCTTGTCCTTCCTTTACCCGGATGCAGAGTTCGTTATCATCATTGATCCAACCCTCGGACAGCAGATTCATATTGTACACCATGCTGTAACTGGCATAGCCCTGCTCATAATCATGATAGCGCACATTCTGCAGGGCAGCTCCCAAACGGAAATGATGTGTGGTATCGCCAAACAAGTGAAATCCGTCTTTCCCTACTAAGGAAGTCAGTTTTACCCCGTATCGCTGTTCATAGAGATTGTCGGAAGCCAGAAATTCTCCTTTTTCCAGCATCGCCGCCAGCTGCTCAGGGGTTTCTCCCCGGGTACCCTGGTAACGGAATACCCGGACAAAATCGGGCGTAACACAACGACGAATCACATACCGGGGACTCTGCAACGTATCATATACTACAC
>Faulkner_p2__coassemble_6026_pt1 | contig 3836 bp, 3 predicted proteins | sample Faulkner_p2__metabat2_high_PE_042 | metagenome-assembled genome bin Faulkner_p2 | reverse complement strand
AGAAAAAGAACCAAAAAAGAAAAGCGACCGTCTGCACTTCCGGGGCTGCTGCATCACCGTTATTCGCAGACGGGGCTATAACTCGCTTCGCTCAGACAGTCGCCCCTTACCTGCGCCTAACGGCGATTCCGCTTACGCCCCTACAGTGAGGCCGGAACTGTTTCTGCCGTGTGCAGTGGGTTAGTATGTTACTCCCTTAACTCCCTTCTAACTCCCTTTAACTCCTCAAATTCAGCCTTATATTTGTATCCCTACAGTGAGGTAAGCTGATATCAGCTGTGTGAAAAAGGTTTGCAGGAATTAGCTGTGTGAAGGATGTCTTCGGAAATCAGTTGTGTGCAGTGGGGTAGTATGTTACTCCCTTAATTCCCTTCTAACTTCCTCTAACTCCCTTTAACTCCTCAAATTCAGCCTTATATTTGTATCCCTACAGTGAGGTAAGCTGATATCAGCTGTGTGAAAAAGGTTTGCAGGAATTAGCTGTGTGAAGGATGTCTTCGGAAATCAGTTGTGTGCAGTGGGTTAGTATGTTACTCCCTTAACTTCCTTCTAACTTCCTCTAACTCCCTCTAACTCCTCAATAATCTCTCCTTATTCAGCTCCTCCCCCTTTATGCAGGATGAACGTCGTGGCTCCGATGGTTACGATGGCTCCGTCGTCCAGGCGTACCCGGTCTTTATCGCCTAAGATTTCATTGTTCAGGAATGTACCTGTCAGGCTTGGAGCGTCACGTAGCGTATACACCAGTTCCCCTTGTTTGTTCCGTTTCACCTGGATGATACAGTGGATGCGGTCCATGCTCATGTCCGACGTCTCTATCGGCACATTGATAACCGTTCCTATGCACCGGCGTCCGATGACATTGTCACCCTCCTGCAGCGGCAATACCTGTTTAAATCCGAATACATTCTCTATCACTGTAATGTTGCCGAATGCCTCGCAAAACTCCTCCTCGTTGATTTTCTCCTCTTTGCGGGTAGCCGACATCTTACTCTTGCCCAGCCGGATGCTGAACTGCTTCTTGCATTGGTCGCAGACAAATACCAGCGACTGACCTTCTGTATACTTGGTTTCATCAAAAGTGAGGTAATTCTCACATTTGGGACAACGAATTCGTTTCATGATTCAATGTAATAAAATAAAGATTGAGAGATAATGAGATGCAACACCCCGTCGCATCAATGCAGTACCCAGGCTGACTGATAAGCTTCCATTGCCCGGATTTCCTTCAGCGCCTTATACGCTTCGGCCTCACTGCTGCAAGCCTGAATGCTCACCCGCATTTTACCGTTTCCTATCACGGCACACGCCTTGCTGAAACCCTTCTGCTTCAACTGTTCCGCCATGCGATGGGCATCCTGTTCTGAACCCACACTCGCCACAATAATATGGTAGGGTTTTGCTGCTTTTGCAGCCGGAACCAGCTTTTCTGCCGGTATTACTTTCGCTGTCTGACCAGCTTTTTCAGCCGAAACAGCTTTTTCAGCCGAAACGGCTTTTACAGTCTTTTCAGCCGAAACGGCTTTTATAGCCTTTTCAGTCGGAACGGCTTTTACAGCCTTTTCAGCCGGGGCAGCCTTTACAGTCTTTTCAGTCGGAACAGCTTTCGCTGTGGCAGCAGCTTTCACCTTCACCTCCTTCACGGCCACCGGCACGGTAACCTTCTTTTTCGGTTGCTGTTGCGCCACAGCCGGCACATCCAGTCCCACCGGAGTAACCACCAGCGACGGATGCCCCATCTGCGAGAACAATTCACTCGGCATCAAGCGCGCATAATTCTCCTCCATCATCCCCGTATTCTCAATAGGTGTCGACAAGAGGAAGAACAGCAGCACCGCCGCCACCGCACTCATGGCATGGCGAATCACCGCCCCCTGCATCCGGAAATTCCTACGGCGTCGGTGTATCGGCGCCACAGACCTGTCCGCACCTGCAGCAGCCGTTCTTTGCTGCGGCATAGCTTGCAGCTCCCGCATCTCGAACCCCTGCCATCCATATAAATAAGGAGTCGTCAGTTTGCTGTCGAAAGGCACAAAGCTCAGCGCCCCATAGACTGAACAGCGCAACTCGCCGATGTTGGCCAGTTCCACCTTTCCCTCCTCGTACAGTTTATTCTGCAGCCGGCACACCTGATGCTCTATGCGTCGGGTAGCATCCGAGAAACTCGTTCCATACACCGAGGCATACGACTGCACCAGCAATCCATCGTTCATCTTCAGGCTCGGGTTGAATCCTATCACCCGTGCAGGCGGCAGAAAGCGGTTCTCCTCCGCCAGCCGTACCGCCGGCGTATAGTGTCCCACAAAGCCCCCCAGTCCCGGCACAATGACACAGTCATTCTCCAGTAATAACGCTTCAATATGTTGTGCTAATTCTATCATGCCACAAAAATAATGAATTGCCTGTACATTTAGAAATAAAACCCCTTAATTTTGCGCAGATTTAGCTTTCATCTTGCCCTTTTTCCGGTTCCCGTTCTTTTTCCGGTTCCCTTTACCGCCGCCCTTGCGCACGTCGCGCGGCCTATACTCCGGTGCTTCCCCCAGCTCCTCGGGCACCGCTATCTTGTAGATATCCCGTTCCAGGAAATTCTCTATTATCCGGAAGTTCGTCTGCTCCTTCTCGCTTACAAACGTCAGCGCCACCCCGTCGTTGTTGGCCCGTGCCGTACGCCCTATGCGGTGCACATAATCCTCGCTGTCGTGCGGCACGTCGTAATTTATCACCAGGCGGATGTCATCGATATCAATCCCCCGTGCCACGATGTCCGTAGCCACCAGAATATTGATCCGTCCCGCCTTGAACTCATGCATCACCTTCTCCCGCTGCGCCTGCTCCAGATCCGAGTGCATTTCCCCCACGTTCAGCTTCATCTGCTTCAGCGACTTCGTCACCTCCTTTACCTTCAGCTTGCTCGAGGCAAACACGATGACCCTTTCCGGGCTCTGCTCCGCAAACAAGCTCCGTATGATACCCAGCTTCTGGTTCTCGTAGCACACATACGCCGCCTGTATAATCTTATCCGCCGGTTTCGACACCGCCAGCTTCACCTCCGCCGGATTCTTCAGCAAGTTCCCCGCCAGCTGCTGAATCTTGGCAGGCATGGTAGCCGAGAACATAATCGTCTGGCACGACTCCGGCAGATACTTCGCTATCTGCATGATATCCTCATAGAACCCCATGTCCAGCATACGGTCCGCCTCGTCCAGAATAAAGAACGACACGCGCGACAAGTCCACATACCCCAGGCTCAGGTGCGCTATCAGCCTGCCCGGCGTAGCGATTACCACATCCGCCCCCAGCGTCAGCCCCCGCTTCTGCTGCTCAAAGAGAATTCCGTCGTTTCCCCCATACACCGCCACGCTCGACACCGGCAAGAAATACGAGAACCCCTCCATCTGCTGGTCTATCTGCTGCGCCAGTTCCCGTGTAGGCGACATCACGATACAGTTGATCGCATCCTCCGGGTGGTCCTCTTCCGACAGTTTGTGCAATACCGGTAGCAGATACGCCGCCGTTTTTCCGGTGCCCGTCTGAGCCACCGCTATCAGATCTCTTCCTTCCAGAATCAGAGGGATGGACTGCTCCTGAATGGGCGTACATTCCTCGAAACGCATAGCATCCAGTGCATCGAGCACGGAATCATTGAGAGGTAATTCAGTAAACTTCATGAGTGAATCTAACTAATTTATTTTAAAAACGCGCAAATTTAGGCATAAATTACGAAGTTTGTGGCATGTGTCCTAAAAAAAACATTTTTACTTCTAAATGCTGTTGTAAATAAAGAATAATTCTTATCTTTGTACGCAAATTAACTAAAAAGGAGCCGTGTATAC
>Faulkner_p2__coassemble_5770_pt1 | contig 4038 bp, 5 predicted proteins | sample Faulkner_p2__metabat2_high_PE_042 | metagenome-assembled genome bin Faulkner_p2 | reverse complement strand
CTACCTAGGCAATTCGGCAGTTCTCTTTTTTCGAGGGTATGACTGAAAGTAGTGGGACGGCTCTTTTCTCTTAACTTATTTATTTTTAGTACTGCGTCCCGTCTTGCAGGAATGATTAGCAAACCTGTTGCTTTATTTTTAAGGTGACTCTTAAGTAATTATTCTATGGCGCGTACTAGTTTTCTGTTTCCAAAGGAAACACTTGCTCCAACTATTATTTCTGATACAGCTGACAGAAAATTCAGTTGGTATCCTATCGTGTGCTATGCAGAATGGCACCCTGGCCTTACCATATTATACTTAAAGCAACCGTATCATATATACAATTCAAAGAAAAGATTCTCTATCAAAAAAGAGAAACTACCCATTTCTGCTTCTATAAATAAACCGGCAACTCATTCACACTTTATCAAATAAAATCAGCTTGCACTTCTTTGGCAAGCAACGACATTCTAAAAAGCAATTAATTGGTTAGATAAGAGACTTCCTGCTCGTTTTCAAAAACGAAAGGAAGTCTCTTGGTTTATCCCCCCCGGCAAGACATACCCACTAAATTCTCCCCTACCATGCAGTTGATCCGCATTTATCCTGGTAAAAGAAAAAAAGAGGAAAAAGACAAAGCTACAGCTGAAGGATAATTAACCTACAGCCCCAAAACAATTAACCTGCAGCTAAAATACTGTAAACCTGCAGATTCTGAATCCATGGAATCACGTTCAACAATCCATGGAGTTATTTTTTTCATCCCATGCTAGTAAAACAAAAGGCTGAACAATACGTCCAGCCCATAGAAATCACAGAATAAAATTTTATTTTTTGCCTTTCCCACGCATTTCACGCAATAATTCGCGATGAAATCTCATTTCAGCCTTCTGCACTAAAAAAATTTTCCGACAGGAAAGAATCTTCTTGAATTTATCAAAATAGGTTTTGTCCAATCCGTCGATTGATAAACGAGCGTCAAAACCGCTTCCAATATTTCCTCGTACTTAGCCTCGGTCACTCCCTTTTCATTACCTTCGCGCATCAGATGCCAAGCTTCATCTTGCAATATCTTTTTACGGTCTTGCAACTCAAAGTAGACTGGAAAAAATCGGGCTGCTTCATCAGACGTCAACCCAGCCTTTTCTATGATATAAGCTTTTTGCTTCGCTTGAAATTCTTCTCTAGTTAAACGGTGCTGATTACATCCGTCTGCCGCCCAAACTGTAGGGAGCAATACAGACAACAGAACCAATAAAATCAGTTTCTTCATTCTTTCCAGTTTTTTTTTATAACTATTCATTTCACTCTACATCTACATCCGACAAATAGACATAAAGCGCATAATCATCCAGCATAGAATTATCTACGACGGCACTAATATATTCTATTTCCATTTCATCAGAAGCTATATCGCCGCTATCGGAAGCGGGGTTAGAGGAAGCTATGCGAATAATCAAAGCTGCCCCCGCAAACATAGCAGCCATATACGTCCAGGGCTTTACCTTTTCCCATAACGTAGGCTCTTTAGATACAAAAACAGAGGTTTCCTTTTCCGGAAGATTACTCATCACTTCTGAAGTAAGCCGGTCGAAATAGCCTTCAGGAACCTGAAACGGGTTCTCCACTCCCACTTTTCTTAAAATAGCATCTTCTTCTTTCATAAGCATTCTCCTTTCTGTATTCATTAGACACGAATCATTTGATATGGTTTAATCAGCCTCTTCCAAAAAATGCTGGATTTTCTTCACTGCATGATGATAGGAAGCTTTTAAAGCCCCTACAGACGTACCAAATATTTCAGACATGTCTTCATACTTCATTTCTTGATAGTATTTCAAGTTAAACACCATGCGCTGTTTTTCAGGTAAAGTAAGCAAAGCCTTCTGCAAAAGCATCTGAATTTTATCTCCCGCAAAATAAGGGTCGCTTTCCAGCTTATCCAGCATGGTGGCATCTGTATCGTCAATAGAAATCAGGGTGGCAGCACGCTGTTTCTGAAGAAAAGTGAGGCATTCATTCAAGGCTATACGATAGAGCCAGGTAGACAGTTTGGCTTCTGCCCTGAAATAATCAATATTTGTCCATGCCTTGATAAAGGTGTTCTGCAGTAAATCATTGGCATCTTCATGACAAAACACCATTCTACGTATTTGCCAATAAAGCTGTTCACTATATTGTGATACAATCAGTTCAAAACCTCGTTTTTGCGTTCTCTCATCCTGCAAAAGAGCCAACACCTCACGTTCATTATAAGAAATATTCATCATGCTTTCTACTTGCTTCACTACTCTTTAGATGATTCATATTCGATGGGAACGCACAAATTTTCGCTGCACAAGATAGTGTTCGGAAAAATGGCGGATGCTTCCTGCAGAAGAACGGTTTCATCTTCATACCGGGCTGAATAATGCCCTATAAGCAAACGCTTGACTGCCGCAGTTTTGGCCAATTGGGCTGCCTGAGCCGCGGTGGTATGAAATGTTTCACGGGCACGCACTTCCTCTGATGAAGCAAAGGTTGTCTCATGAAAGAGAAGATCTACACCAGCAAGTGTCGCGGCCAAAGAAGGCTGATAGATGGTATCGGAGCAGTAAGCATACCTACGAGGAGGAAGCGACGGGCGTGTAAGCACTGCATTCGGAATCTGCCGGCCGTCGGGAGTTACATAATCAGCACCATTCTTGATACGGTTCAATTCATACAACGGTACTTGATAAAAATCGATCATTTCACGGATGATATGATTAGGGGTAGGCTTCTCTGCAAACAAGAATCCGCAACAGGGCAACCGGTGCTGCAAAGGCAGCGTAGTAACCGTCAGTGAACGGTCTTCATAAATTACGGCAGACTGCTTCGTATCGAATTCATGAAAGCATAGCTTGTAGGTCATCTCCCGATTAAAAAACGACAACATAGGATTCAGCAATTCCTCCAATCCTACCGGAGAATAGATATGAAGTGCAGCAGTTCTACCCAAGAGATTAAGCGTAGAAATCAAGCCAAACAAGCCAAAACAATGGTCTCCGTGCAAATGGGAAATGAAAATGTGGTTTAAGCGGGAAAACCTGAGACGAGATTTCCGGAACTGCAATTGTGCCCCTTCGCCACAATCTATCATAAAGAGTTTGTCGCGCACGTTCAGCACCTGCGACGTAGGGAAATGGCGAGTCGTAGGCAAAGCTGACCCACATCCTAAAATATGTAACTCAAATTTCTCCATTACCGTACAAAGAAACAAAAAAAAGTCGAGTTAAAAGAAGTGATTACAGTTTTTTTACAGACAAAAAGGGCACCTGCCCTTGCAGATGCCCTTTCATTTATAGATATACAGCTAAGTAAAATTACTTATTGTTACCAGCTTCCAGCTGTTCTTTCAAAGCAGCCAATGCATCGATATCACCCAGTGTAGTAGAAGCAGCCTGATTCTGAATCATCGGAGCAGCTTCTTCACGCTTGCTGTTGTTCTTCTTGGCAGCCTTCTTTTCTGCTCTTTCTTCTGCTTTAGCAGCATCTTCGAAAATACGGCTGTGAGACAAGATGATACGCTTAGCATCCTTATTGAATTCGATTACCTTGAATTCCAGTTTTTCGTCCGGCTGAGCTTGTGAACCATCTTCCTTAACGAGGTGTTTCGGAGTAGCGAAACCTTCTACGCCATAAGGAAGAGCTACAACAGCACCCTTATCCAGCATTTCGATGATAGTACCTTCGTGTACTGAACCTACAGTGAATACAGTTTCGAATACATCCCAAGGATTTTCTTCGAGCTGCTTGTGACCCAGGCTCAAGCGACGGTTTTCCTTGTCGATTTCCAATACCTGAACGTCGATGTCTGCACCAATCTGAGTGAATTCAGAAGGATGTTTCACTTTCTTAGTCCAAGACAGGTCAGAGATGTGGATCAGACCGTCTACACCTTCTTCGATTTCTACGAATACACCGAAGTTAGTGAAGTTACGAACCTTAGCAGTGTGCTTGCTGCCTACAGGATACTTCTGTTCGATAGTTTCCCACGGATCTTCCTTCAGCTGCTTGATACCCAAAGACATCTTG
>Faulkner_p2__coassemble_5401_pt1 | contig 4369 bp, 5 predicted proteins | sample Faulkner_p2__metabat2_high_PE_042 | metagenome-assembled genome bin Faulkner_p2 | reverse complement strand
GTACATCCGGCATCACAATCTATCTACAGCCTATCCGAAGCCGAAGCAAGAATCATTTCTGATTCTTTTCCAACATTCTTTTGCGATAGCCGTTCGGAGTTTCTCCCATATTCTTATAGAATGCCGCATAGAAAGACTGACGGTTGGCAAAGCCCACCATCGTACTGATTTCTTCTACATTCTTGTCAGCATATCGTTTATCAGTCAGCAGATGTAAAGCATCCTTGATGCGGTATTCGTTCAACAGGCAAGAATAATTCATACCAAAACGAGAATTCACCACAGCAGAGAGGTAGCGAGTATTGGTCTGCAATTCCTTCGCCAAATCCTTTGCCGAATAATCAGGATCCCGATACTTTTTCTGTACAACAATAATATTCAATATTTTGTCATACAATTCATCCGCTAATTCCGGGCGTATCAGCGACCGGTAAGCTGCATTTTTTTCTTTTTTCTCACGGAGATTGTAGGGACGTTTTTTCTCTACATTTTCCGGAGTTTCTTTCATTTCAAAATCACTCATTTGAATTAACTGGTTAGGTTTGTTTATAAATTAAAAATCGCCTTTTCTTTCCTTAGACTTTACAAAAGTCTGATTTTTTTTTATCATACGCAACTTTTATTGCACTTATTTTCTATGGTTAAATGTCTATTTTACATGTATAAATAAACTACCGACGGTTTAATAAGACTCTTTAACATTTCCAATCTCATAACTTAATAAAATCTACTATAATTACATTTTTTAAAACATAGACAGACAAACATAAAGATTCCCCTACCTTTGCATTCGCTAACGATTGTTTTTAAATTTCTACAGATTATACACGCATGCTTCATACATTAAAGACCTATTTCGGATACGACCGTTTCCGTCCATTACAAGAGGATATCATCCAGCACTTACTCCATCGGAAAGATTCACTGGTTCTGATGCCCACTGGAGGCGGAAAGTCTATCTGCTACCAATTGCCAGCCTTGCTGTGTCCAGGCACAGCCATCGTGATATCTCCTCTCATCTCGCTGATGAAAGACCAGGTAGAGTCGCTTTGCGCCAACGGAATCAAGGCAGGTGCCTTGCACAGTAACCTCAACGAGACCGAAGCTTCTGCCCTGCGTATGGCATGCATCAAAGGGGAACTGAAACTGCTGTATGTGTCGCCAGAAAAACTACTGTCGGAAGCCAACTATCTATTGCGCGACATGCAGATATCATTCATCGCCGTAGACGAGGCGCACTGTATCTCCCAGTGGGGGCACGACTTCCGGCCGGAATATACGCAGCTGGGCATGCTCAGAAGGCAATTTCCCGGAGTGCCGGTGATAGCGCTCACAGCCACAGCCGACAAACTGACCAGGCAAGACATCGTGCAGCAGCTGCACCTGCAGCAGCCAGCCATCTTCCTGTCATCGTTCGACCGGCCCAACCTGAGCCTTACCGTGAAGCGGGGATACCAGCAGAAAGAGAAGTCGAAAGCCATCCTCGACTTCATAGACCGTCATCCGGGCGAGAGCGGCATCATCTATTGCATGAGCCGCAGCAAGACGGAGACCGTAGCGCAAATGCTGACAAAAAACGGCATCCGTGCGGGCATTTACCACGCAGGACTTTCGGCCGAACAGCGCAACAGGGCCCAAGATGATTTCATCAATGACCGGGTGCAAGTGGTATGTGCCACCATCGCCTTTGGCATGGGCATAGACAAAAGCAACGTGCGGTGGGTGATTCATTATAACCTGCCTAAAAGTATCGAAAGTTTTTACCAAGAAATAGGAAGGGCGGGCAGAGACGGATTGCCCAGCGATACGCTCCTTTTTTATTCATTGGCCGACCTCATATTGCTTACCAAATTTGCCAATGAAAGCGGACAACAGGGTATCAATCTGGAGAAGCTGCAACGTATGCAGGAATATGCCGAATCGGACATCTGCCGCCGACGCATTCTGCTGAATTATTTCGGCGAGACCATGACGCACGATTGCGGCAACTGCGACGTGTGCCGCAACCCGCCGGAGCGATTCAACGGTACCGTCATCGTGCAAAAAGCGCTCAGTGCCATCGTGCGCACCGATCAGCAAATCGGCACCCGCATCCTGGTAGATATCCTGCGGGGAACCCTCAGTGCCGAGGTGGCCGAGAAGGGGTATCAGCAATTGAAAACTTTTGGAGCAGGCAGAGAGATTCCTGCACGCGACTGGCACGACTATCTGCTGCAAATGCTGCAAATGGGGTATTTCGAAATAGCTTATAATGAGAACAATCACCTAAAACTTACAGCCGCCGGAGCTGAGGTGCTCTATGGACGCAAAGAGGCGCAGCTGGTGGTGATTCGCCGTGAAGAAACGGTGAATAGCAAAGGTCGAAAACAGAAAGCAGCCACGGGCAGTCTGCCTTTTGCCGGAACACCGGCCGCTGCTACCAGACACTCAGGAGGCAGCCTGTCCGTCACTGCCGACCGTCAGGAGGAAATCTTCCAGGCTCTTCGGGCGCTGCGCAAGCGGCTGGCCGACCAAGAGGCCCTGCCGGCTTACATCGTACTGAGCGACAAGGTGCTTCACCTGCTCAGCACCTCGTGCCCCACTACCATAGAAGCGTTTGGCAACATCAGCGGCATCGGCGAGTATAAGAAGAAGAAATACGGACAAGACTTTATCAATGAAATAAAAAAGTACGTGCCGTAAAAAGGCACGTACTTATAAGAAATGTGTAGCTTACAGAGGCATAGAAAGGGCGTTCAGCCGCTTCCACACAGCCGGATGCAAGAAGTAGCGCACATCCTTGCCCTGCTGCAAGGCAGAGCGTATAAACGTAGAACTGATTTCGAATACGGGCGATGACACACATCTGACCTGTGGAGGCAGTTTTTCGGCTTCTACGGGGTACCCCGGACGAGGATATACTATCAGTGCATTTTCGGCCAATATCCGCTCCCACTCGCGCCACCGGTGAAACAGCGCCCAGTTGTCCGACCCAATAATCAGATGGAAATGATGCTGCGGATATGCCTCGCGCAGTTTTTCCAACGTATGCACCGTGTACGAGGGCTGTGGCAAATGAAACTCGAAATCGCTGGCACGAAATTTCGGATACCCCTCTACGGCAGCCTGCACCAACTCCAGCCGAAGGGTATCATCCATCAGCTCTCCCCGCTCTTTCAAAGGATTGTGCGGACTGACCATAAACCACAGTTCATCCAGTCCTTCAAACTCACAGATATAATTAGCCAGCGCCAAGTGTCCGATATGTATCGGGTTAAACGACCCGCTGAAAATTCCTATTTCCATCCTTTTATTCTTTCTTTACATGGCGCAACGCCTGCCAATTCATTACAGCATTCAGCAGAAAAACGCCCAAGACAAGCAGCATGTTCCACACTTTTACTTCTGCTCCCCTGTAACACGCTACAGCCATATAGATTATGGTTATCAGCGCTCCCAGCAGACTGACCCACAGCAAAACGCGGGTGAGGCGAGGCGTATAACTGGCAAAAGCCAGCTCCCAGATATAGAATCCGAAGAAAGAGCGGTGCAGGCCCCTCTCTGAAACCAAGCAGAGACTGCCCGACGCCTGAGGCATCCGGCAGTCCTGAAATTATTTATTCAAAAAATCCTGAATCACCTTCAATGCTTCCGCCTGAGCCGTTTCCAGGTCATCGTTCACGATTACCGTATCGAATTTCGGGGCAAAGCTCAGTTCATACTCCGCCTTGGCTATGCGGCTCTCTATCACCTCAGGAGCATCCGTACCTCTGCCTACCAGCCGCTTGCGCAGCTCCTCCACCGAAGGCGGCTGAATAAATACCGACAGTGCCCGCTCGCCGTAGAACTGCTTGATGTTGCATCCGCCCACCACATCTACATCGAACACCACGTTCTGACCGTCGGCCAGCTGACGTTCCACCTGCTCCTTCAGCGTGCCATAGAAGCGATCCGGATACACCTCTTCATACTCCAGAAAATCGCCCGCAGCTATGCGACGACGGAACTCGTCGGGAGTCAGAAAGAAATACTCCACTCCATGCTGCTCCGTTCCCCTGGGTGCGCGGCTCGTGGCCGAGATAGAGAAAGCCAAGTTTAAATGCTGTGTCAACAGATAATTGATGATTGTCGACTTACCCGACCCCGACGGAGCCGAAAAAATAATCAGTTTACCCATACTCATTCCCTTTTTTTTAAAGCTGTTTCTTTTAAAAGCTAACCTTGCTTTGGCCGAGAGTTATTTACATTACATTCAGCACCTGCTCTTTGATTTGCTCCAATTCATCCTTCATCTGCACCACGATTTTCTGCATTTCAGCGTGGTTCGACTTACTGCCCAGGGTATTGATTTCGCGTCCCATTTCCTGCGCAATGAAGCCCAGCTTCTTTC
>Faulkner_p2__coassemble_4636_pt1 | contig 5247 bp, 4 predicted proteins | sample Faulkner_p2__metabat2_high_PE_042 | metagenome-assembled genome bin Faulkner_p2 | reverse complement strand
AATATGCTCTGATGACGGATAAGGAACACTTAAACCGGAGCTTTTCTGGAAGTATCTCTGATACACCTGCACCGCATCTGGGGCACAACTGAACCGCAACAGCTCTGTTCCAGCGAAAACCCCTCTCCTGCCCTGAGAAAAAGCCATACATACACTGAAATAGAATCGCGCTGCATAAGCTTCCACCAGCATAGAAATATAATCTGCGCAACAAACATTACATAAATTCTTCACCAAACAATAGCTTCAGACATCTCAAACAATAGCTTTCTTCTATGTAAACTACTTGTTTGTCTATAAACGACACCGCCGCTTGTAAAATATCAAGTAGTTGGAGATACATCATCTACAGAGACAATATGCATAAACCCTAGATGAAGTGCGAATACATCGGTTATATCCGATTCATCTCCTCAGGCATTTTCAGCGGATACACCGTAATACTTCATAAAATTCCGGGTAAATTCACGCATCTTCGCACGGACAAATTCCGGTTCTACTACCTCTATCTGGTCGGCATAATAAAGCAACTGCTGATACAGCTCAAAATTCACCCTTACGCGATATTCGAAAAGTACATACTCCTCGTTCACTTCCAGTTCCTGCTGCGATTCATGCAGGGGTAAAGTACGCAGATAGGCTGCAAAATTCTCGTACGCTTTGATAACCAGCCGCACCACCGGATCACGAGGGTCGTTATGAACCCCACACTCATCCTTGAAATATTCCTGCAAAGAGAAATCCGGCTGGAGATGAAACGTACTCTCTAACTCCTCGATGGCCTGGATGCGGTCTAAGGCATAGGTTCTGTATCGTTCCTGGCTTCGGGCCACCAGATACCAGCGGCGGTTGGAAAGGCGCAAGCCGTAAGGCTCCACACTGAACGTATGCGCGTGTTCGCTTTCAAAGCCTTGATACGTCAGGCTCAGCCGACGGTTATCATGCATGGCTTGTGTAATCATCATCAGCCAGCGCTGGCCGGAAGGTACATCCTCTAGCATGATGCGATGCCTCAGTGTATGGTCGGCCTGCATCTGATTCAGCGTGGAGTACAGATTGAACAGCCAGTGCATCACCTCATCTTCTGTCAGTGCTTCAGGATTCTTGATGTAATACAAATTCGTGCGACGGTCGCAGGCGATGGACAAGTCAAACAGCGACTCAATAGCCTGCTTATGGTTATGGAAAGTCTTTCTGGATAAAGGTTCACCGATGCCCAGACAACTCCGCTTCCACAAATCGCTGATTTCGGGAAAAGACAAAGGCCCTCGGCTCAGCAAGGTATTGATAAGCCACACATAACGCTTCAGATAATTCACTTCCATGATATTCTACTTTACAAGGTACGGAGCAAAAATACAAGATTTTTTCTGCTTGTGCTATACTTTGGCACACCGATTCGTTTACTTTGCCTCAGAATTATAAAGAAGAAGCCATATGAAAACCATCGAACATCATGACGTAAAGATTTTTACGAACCGCATCGAAACCAATGCTATGGAACAAATTGAACGACTGCTGTCGGTACCCGTATTCAGTCAGTGCAAGATACGCATCATGCCCGACGTACATGCCGGTGCCGGATGCGTGATAGGATTTACCGGAAACCTGGGCGAACGGGTGATACCGAATATCGTAGGCGTGGACATCGGCTGTGGCATCTATGTGCAACCGTTTGCAGGGCGTGGCGAAATAGATTATCATGCCCTGCACGAATTCATCCTGCAAAACATTCCTTCCGGGCGAAGCATCCGCACGGAACAATACCGCCCCTTGCCAGCCAAGTATATGAAAGCGTATAGCACCTGCAAAGCACTCATCAAAGAGATGCGCTGCTACCGGGAGTTGAAGGATACCAAACGGCTGAACCGGGCGTGCGGTTCGCTGGGCGGGGGTAACCACTTTATAGAACTGGACAAAGACGAGCAGGGCATGTATTACCTGGTAGTGCATACCGGCAGCCGCAACCTGGGAAAGCAGGTGGCGCAGATATATCAGAAGCTGGCCGTGAAGTGCCAGTCGGGATGGGCAGATCTGATGGAGGAACAAAACCGACTTATAGCTGAATACAAGGCGGCGGGACGGAAGGACGAATTACAAGAAGCCATCCGGCAACTGCATAACTCGTTCAAGATGTATAAACCGACCATTCCGCCCGACTTATCGTATCTGGAGGGAAATTATCGGGAGGATTACTTGCACGATATGCGCCTCTGCCAGTATTGGGCGGAGATAAATCGTCGCACTCTATCGGGCCTGCTGATGGACTACCTGAGAGAGCAGGGCCACGTGGAAACCCCGGAAGAGGATTGGGCGGAACTGGCTTTCGAAAGTGTACATAATTATATAGGAGATGACAACATCATCCGCAAGGGAGCCATCGATGCCTATGCAGGCGAGAAGTGTATCATTCCGCTGAATATGCGTGATGGGTCGCTTATCTGCATCGGCAAGGGCAATGCCGACTGGAACTTCTCGGCTCCGCACGGTGCCGGACGCATCCTGAGCCGGGCGGAAGCATTCCGGTGCATCAGTCTGGAGGAATACCGACAGTCTATGCAAGGCATCTACAGCGAGTGTCTGACGGAGGAAACAAAGGACGAATCGCCCATGGTGTACAAGCCGAAAGAGGAAATCATCGAAAACATCCAGCAGACGGTGTCTGTGGTGAATGTCATCAAGCCAGTGTTTAATTTCAAGGCGGCTGAGTGACCGTAAATGCTAAAAGATGTTATCGTAAACCATTATGAACCTGGTTTGCAGACAAAACCCTCTTTGATTTTTTCTATTTTTAACAAGAAAAATGAGAATCACATGAAAAACGTGCATTTTTTGCCCTGGGTGGGCAGCAAATATAACATAGGCTGGCAAGGGAAACGGCTAATGATACTAGGAGAAAGTCATTACTGCGCTTCCTTAAAGGATGCTGTGCCTTCCATCACCCACGATATCATAGCCGACCTCTTTGATGCCGACAGCGAGCACGAAGCTTACAAGAATACCTATACCAAATTCATGCGCTCCTTAACAGGACATCCGCTTTCGAATGAGGAAAAGCGTGAGGCATGGAATCGGGTGTTGTTCTACAACTTTGTGCAGGAGCCACTGACAGGCCCTCGCAAAGCCCCTACAGCCGAACAGTTCCGAGGGTCAGATACGGCCTTTTTCGAAGTGCTGGAAACCTTTCGGCCCAACTGTATCATAGCATGGGGCAAAAGATTATATGACAATCTTCCCCGCTGCGGCCATCAACTGAATGATGTGATGGCTCCCGACGGAAAAGCCATAGAGACCTGGGCGTATGAAACGCGCGATGGACACGCGGTGCAGGTATTGCCCATCATGCACCCTTCAGCCGCTTTCTCACCGGATTATTGGCATGAGGTGATTGAGTCATTTTTGAGTAGAGACTAATCAACCGAAGTTATGGGAATAAAACTCATTTGTTTAGTAGCAGTGCTAACCTTCCATGATTGGAATAATCATCCTAAAACAGATAATAGCATGGAGAAACAAACATATTATTGTGAATATTGCGGACATAAGTTTCCAAATGTACGCCTGCTTACAGCAGGCACTTGTCCGCGCCACCCTGATGGCTCCAATAAAGGACGGCACAAGCTGTATGAGGGTACCGAAAAATCAAAATATACCTGTAAGTACTGCGGCAAGCAGTTTTCTTCCATCCAGGTGATGGTGGGAGGTACGTGCGTCAATCATCCAAAGGGTACTAATAAGGGGTATCATGCTCCGGCGTTATAAATGAAATTTATTGTAAAATATATAATTGAAACAAAAGAATATGATAGACATTGAAAAACTGATCTCTATAGCCAGAGATCTAAAACTAGAAAACATGGTTGCAGAGCTAGAATTTTATAAAGCTAGAGTTCAGTCTGCAGACAAAGATTTAATTCTTCCACTGGTAGGTGAATTCTCATCAGGTAAAACGAGTTTAATTAATTCCTTATTGGACAATCCAAATCTTGAAACAGCTTCTAGAGCCACTACTGCTTCCATTTTTGAAGTCCATTTTGGGTCGGATTCATGCTATGCGGAAATAGTAAACAAAGAAGGATGTATAGAAAACGTACATGATATCTCTGAGATTAAGAATTCCACACTTACTGATGTAGATATGGTCAGAGTATTTGACACTTCTACCCGAATAGGTTCATCAACTATCTTGGTAGATACTCCGGGATTATCATCTAATGACCCAATGCATAGAATAGCACTTTCATCTTATCTACCTAAGGCGGATGCCATCTTATTAATAACTGATATTAATCAGCAAATAACACGTTCATTGTTAGATTTTGTAACGTCATCACAAATCTGCCAATGCCCTGTTTACTTAGTAATTACTAAATGTGATACTAAAACTCAAAATGAAATAGAACAGGCAAAAGAGTATATTCGCAAAAATATAGATTTTGAATTTGCCTCTGTCATCGCTATTTCTTCAACAGAAGGAATAATGGACGATTTTGATAGCTTAATTACTCAAATCCAGCAGGATAAAGATGTGATAGTACAACGTTCTGTTAACAATCGGATAAAGAATATAGCGGCTGATATATTAAATGTAATTCAGAACCTGCTAAAACAGAGTAATAATGTGGATGATATTAATAAAAGTATCCAAGAAAACGAGGAGAATCTGAGAAAGATAGGACGAAGTATTGATGTATTAATTCATGAGGCACAAGATAGAATTGAAGAAAATACAGAGGCATATTATAAGCAATTTCGAGGACTTGTATTTCCCCAACTTGACAGTATTGTAAAGAATCAAGGTCGAGATTGTGACCAAGCTGTATACGGAGCGGTAAATAGTTGTGGCACTATGATTATTCAAAATTTCAGAAGAGATACCATTAATGACGTGATAAATTTGGCACATCGACGCCAACCTGAATTAGGAGATATACCCTTAAACACGCTTGAAACTATAAGTCTGTCAGAACAAGCGTTTAATGGGTTTACGTATAACATAGATTTAGCTTCAGAAGGGCATAAATTTGATAAAATTATAGGTTATGGTGTTTTAGGAACTGCGGCAGCAATTTTGACTTGTGGTGCTGCTGTCGCAGCTGGGGGAGCTGCTGCTGGTAGTGCTGCAGCCGGTAGTGCTGCAGCCGGTGGAGCAGCAGCCGGTGGAGCAGCAGCTGGAACAGCAGCAGCAGGAACAGCTACTGTAGTGGCTGCAGATATTGCTACTGATGCTGCTGCTACTGCATATAC
>Faulkner_p2__coassemble_4529_pt1 | contig 5409 bp, 5 predicted proteins | sample Faulkner_p2__metabat2_high_PE_042 | metagenome-assembled genome bin Faulkner_p2 | reverse complement strand
GTGATTGGGAAAACCGTTTGAAACAGGAAATTCTGTTGGGTATCGGTGGTATGCTGACCTTGAAGAAATTGGGTATCAAGAAAGATGTATATCATTGTAATGAAGGTCATGCTGCTCTGATCAATGTACAGCGTATCTGTGACTACGTAGAAGAAGGTATGACATACAATCAGGCTATCGAACTGGTTCGTGCATCATCATTATATACTGTTCATACTCCGGTTCCTGCCGGTCACGACTATTTCGATGAAGGTCTGTTCGGTAAGTATATGGGTGGCTATCCTCAGCGTATGGGCATTACTTGGGATGACCTGATGGATTTGGGACGTAATAATCCGGGTGATAAGGGTGAACGTTTCTGTATGTCTGTTTTTGCTTGCAATACTTCTCAGGAAGTGAATGGTGTAAGCTGGCTGCACGGTAAAGTGTCACAGGAAATGTTTGCACCCATCTGGAAAGGCTATTTCCCTGAGGAAATGCACGTAGGTTATGTGACTAATGGTGTACACTTCCCTACTTGGAGTGCTACAGAATGGAAGCAATTATATGCTGCTCACTTTGATGAAAACTTCTGGTATGACCAGTCGAATGCCAAGATTTGGGAGGCTATCTATAATGTGCCCGATGAAGAAATTTGGAAGACTCGCATGACGCTGAAGAACAAGCTGATTGACTATGTTCGCAAGCAGTATCGTGAAACTTGGTTGAAGAATCAGGGTGATCCTTCTCGTATTGTAGCTTTGTTGGACAAAATCAACCCCAACGCATTGCTGATTGGATTCGGTCGTCGTTTTGCTACTTACAAACGTGCACATTTGTTGTTTACAGACTTGGATCGTTTGTCTAAGATTGTTAATAATCCTGATTATCCGGTACAATTCCTGTTTACAGGTAAGGCACACCCGCACGATGGAGCTGGTCAAGGTCTTATCAAGAGAATCATTGAAATCTCTCGTCGTCCGGAATTCCTGGGTAAGATTATTTTCTTGGAAAACTACGACATGCGCTTGGCTCGCCGCTTGATTTCTGGTGTAGATATCTGGTTGAATACACCGACACGTCCGTTGGAAGCTTCCGGTACATCAGGCGAAAAGGCATTGATGAACGGTGTTGTCAATTTCTCTGTACTTGATGGCTGGTGGCTGGAAGGTTACCGTGAAGGTGCTGGCTGGGCTTTGACGGAAAAACGTACTTATCAGAATCAGGAACATCAAGACCAATTGGATGCAGCTACTATCTATAGCATCTTGGAAACTGAAATCTTGCCATTGTACTATGCACGCAACAAGAAGGGTTATTCTGAAGGTTGGATTAAGACTATCAAGAACTCCATTGCTCAGGTAGCTCCGCATTATACTATGAAGCGTCAGTTAGATGACTATTTCACCAAATTCTATAACAAAGAAGCGAAGCGATTCCATGCGTTGGCTGCCAATGATTATGCCAAAGCCAAGGAAATTGCAGCTTGGAAGGAAGAAGTTGTAGAGAAATGGGATAGCATAGAAGTTGTTTCTTGCAGCAAGACAGAAGATTTATTGAAAGGTTCTATCGAAAGTGGTAAGGAATATACAATCACTTACGTAATTGATGAAAAGGGATTGAATGATGCGATTGGTCTGGAATTGGTAACAACCTATACTGCAGCCGATGGCAAGCAGCATATCTATTCTGTTGAACCGTTTGAAGTAGTTAAGAAGGAAGGTACGCAATATACATTTGAAGTGAAGCATAAATTGGAAAATGCAGGTAGCTTCAAGGTAGCATACCGTATGTTCCCGAAGAACGCAGATCTGCCTCACCGTCAGGATTTCTGTTACGTTCGCTGGTTTGACTAATCCAAAAAAACTGTGGTGTGTTTAAACACCCATTTTGAGATATTCCCCCTGTTGCACTTCATCAGCTGCAACAGGGGGAATTTTTATAGTCAGAGATATTTCAGTCGCTTATCTGATTTTTATAGTGCAGTTTTCCAAGCTGTCAATGATAGCCAATGATTCTACGTGTATGCCCATCTGTCGCAACTCATCTCCACCATGCTGAAAGGCTTTTTCTATCAAGAAGCCCATACCCTCTAGTTGTGCACCCGCCTGATTTACCAAATCAATAATTCCTTTTGCTGCATTGCCATTAGCTAAAAAATCATCAATAAAGAGAATCTTATCACCCGGATGAAGAAAGTCCTTGCTGACACATACTTCATATGACCGCTGTTTGGTAAATGAATAGACCGAAGTTGTCAGCATATTCTCCATTGTGCTGGGCTTTATCTTTTTGGCAAAAAACCACGGGCAATTCCAGTAGATAACCTACCATTATGGCAGGTGCTATGCCACTAGCTTCAATGGTTAGGATTTTGTTGATATGGGTAGAAGCGAATCTCCTAACAAACTCCACTGCCATCGATTTCATAAGAATAGGATCCATCTGGTGATTAATGAAACTGTCTACTTTCAGAATACCTCCCGGATAACAGTGCCCGTCTTTTAAAATACGTTCTTTTAAAACTTTCATTTATACTTATATTTCTTGATTAGTATCAGGTTTGCTTAGTTCGGTCGACTGATATTCTTTAGCCAGTTTCTGCGAAATCTTCTTTTTGGGGGTTAAGCCCATGCCTTTCAGTTGTTCGGCTTGCCTTATTATACTTCCTCTACCTTCTGATAGCTGGTTCAGAGCTTTTTCATAGTCTTTCTGTAAATATTGTATACGTTCCCCGATGGAGAGGAAAGTATCACAATAGCCAGCTATTTTTTCGTAGAGTGCTGTGCCTCGGTTGATAATATCTTGCACGTTTTTAGCTTGATATTCCCGTTTCCAAAGGTCTAGGGAAAGCCTTAAGGCACTGATCAGATTAGTTGGACTCATCAGTACCACTTTTTTGTTATAAGCATATTCCCACAGTTGCGGATCGGTTTCTATGGCCAAAAGATAGGCACCTTCGGTAGGAATAAACATCATGACAAAATCCGGTGCTTTGCTGTCATAGCGCGAATAATCTTTGCGGCTCAATTCTTCGATGTGAGTGCGCACAGATTGCAAGTGAAGTTTCCTCTGTCGGTTTTGTTCTTCTGTATCATCGGCAGCCATGTATCCGCTATAGGCAGTAAGTGATACCTTGGAGTCTATAATCATTTCTCTGTCATCTGGATAGCGGATCAAGATATCCGGTTGCATCTTTTGTCCGCTTTCTTCGTTGATTAGAGGCTCGTCTTGCTCATTTTTCAAGAATTCCTGTCTAAAATAGTGCTCTCCTTCTATAAGTCCTGAAGCTTGCAACAGTCTTTCCAGAATCATTTCTCCCCAGTTTCCTTGTACCTTTGAATCACCTTTGAGAGCTTTGGTCAGATTGTTTGCTTCTTCACTTAAACGGTTATTCAGTGCCACCAGCTCTTTGATTCGTTCTCCTAATGAAAAGCGCTCTTTGGCTTCTGTGGAATATGCCAGTTCTATTTGTTGCTTGAAAGTCTTCAGATTACTGTCTAAAGGTTGTAACAAATGAGACAGATGCTCGGCACTCATTCGGGTGAAATCTTCTGCGTTACTGCTAAAGATGCGGTGAGAGAGATTTTCAAATTCCGTTTTCATGCGTTGATACATGGCTTCTTTTTCCTCTTCTTTCTGCTTCATCCAGCAGATTTCTTTATCATGTTGCTGTTGCAGCTGATTTTTTTCCTGCTGCCATTGCTGTACCAACAAATCTTGTTGGAGTTTTAGGCTGGTTATTTCAGCCTTCAGCGAAGCAGCCTTTCGGTCGGAAATGAGGTAGCCGATGCCACATCCTACCAATAGTCCTATTAGCACCAATAGTACTTCCATGTTTATTCAGTCAAGATTTCGTGTCCTGTTTCTGTAATGAGAATTTGGCTTTCCCACTGTGCCGATGGCAGTCCGTCGTCAGTGCATACGGTCCATCCGTCGGCTTCATCAATAAATACCTCGTAGCTTCCCATATTGATCATAGGCTCAATCGTAAATGTCATGCCAGGAACCAACAGCATGCCTGTACCTTTCTTTCCAAAGTGTTCCACATCAGGCTCTTCATGGAATTTTACGCCGCAGCCATGACCGCATAAGTCGCGCACCACACTAAAGCCATTCTTTTCGGCATGCTCTTGAATAGCTGCACCGATATCTCCTAATCTTACCCACGGATTAGCCATTTCAACTCCCAAGTCACGACACTCTTTGGTGACTTGTACTAAACGTTTCATCTCAGGGCTTACTTCACCAATCATGAACATGCGTGAAGCGTCAGAGAAGTAACCTTTATAAATGGTAGATACATCCACGTTGACAATATCTCCGCTCCGTAGAATTTCCTTGGTGCTAGGTATACCGTGGCACACCACATCGTTGATGCTTGTGCATACACTTTTAGGGAATCCTTCATAAAGGAAGGGAGCCGGTATGGCATCATGGTCGGTAGTGAAGCTATATACCATATGGTCTATTTCAGCAGTTGACATTCCTTCATGTATATTTTCAGCGATGTAGTTTAGCAGGGCCGTATTGATTTTAGCACTTTCACGGATGCCCTCTATCTGCTCTTTTGTACGCAACAGATGGCGTTGCGGTAATTTATAGCCATCTTTTTTATACTGTTGTATTTTAGCTTCTACTTCGTCAGAATATCCTTTTGGAGTAAAGCGTACTCCTTTCATCATCTTTTTCATATCCTTTCTTTTTTTCGTTTTACATTCTTCCTACAAAGGTAGATATTGTTTGTCAGTTTTGAGTCACTTTAGCGAATTTTAATGGCATATTCAAAAAAAAGAGCAGCAAGGAAGCGAGTTCCTATGCTGCTCTATAAATATAATTTCAATAATTAATTAGAATGCGTAGTGGAAACCGATAGACAAGTCTTCGCTGCTCAATGCGAAGCCATAGCCTTGCATATCATTGAGCATGTAGTCATCTCTGTAACCCAAGAAGCCATATTTGGTAATGAAGCTGAAGTTCTTGTTCAGTTTGATAGAAATACCCGGTCTTAAACCGATTTCAAAACCTGCTTCAGAATCATAACCTTTAACTTTTACGCTAGAGAGGCCTAAACCACCTTCTATAAACAAACGAACCACTTTGCTATCCAGCAAGTTGTAGCGAGCATAGGGAGCAAAAGCAAAAGCGTTTACTTTGGTTTTACCTTCCACTTCGATAGGACCTAAGTCAATGCTGTGGTCTGTTTTTGCATGTGAGAACATGATTGATGCTCCTATAGACCATTTGTGATTCAACTCATAGCCTACTTCAGGAGCCAAAGTGAACGTGGTTAAGTCAGCATCATCATTGTGCCAGAAGCTTGCAGTACCACCAACATACACTTGTGCTTTAACAGCTACAGCAGCCATTACTACAAATGGTTCTGCGGGATTTAGTGTGAATTAACATGCCGAATCCCGCAATTAACGG
>Faulkner_p2__coassemble_3687_pt1 | contig 6921 bp, 4 predicted proteins | sample Faulkner_p2__metabat2_high_PE_042 | metagenome-assembled genome bin Faulkner_p2 | reverse complement strand
TTCACTTCTGCATTTCTTCTTCCTCTGTAGTGATGCCGGCAGTTGTCGGCTGTACCACTACTCATCCTTGTTATGAAAAGGTTGTACTACTACTTATCCTTATTATTGGTAGGTGTGAATTGTATTTCATCCGGTACTTGTGTTGTTGTTTGTGATTCCGGCAAGGAGTAGTTTTGTGAAGGAAATTGTAGTAATGAAAGAATAAATCTGATGAAGCAAGGTTGTAAAGCAGGGTATATGAAGCAATAAAACAAAAGTAACGAGCGAAGCGATGTTGCGTGAAATGAGCCTTGCCGGAGGGGCGTGAGCGGAATCCCCGTTAGGCGCAGGGAAGGGGCGACTGTCTGAGCGAAGCGAGTTATAGCCCCGTCTGCGAATAGCGGGGATGAAGTAGCCCCGCAGGCTCCAGCTCTTGACTTTTTCTTTTTTGGTTCTTTTTCTTTTGTGTCAAGACAAAAGAAAAAAGAATAACCCTTTTGCAAAGAAAAACAAAGAAAACAAAGAAAAAGAAAGAAAAGAAAAAACGCCTTTTACTTTCTTTTGGCGAAACAAAAGAAACCCCCACTACTCCTTCTCTTTCTCTTTCTTGGCAGCCCTCTTCAGCCGCCAGCGGTTCCAGAAGAACAGCTCATTCCATTTATTGAAATCTTTCTTGAAAATGATACCTACCCCTTGCGTAGTCATGTTGGTGCGGGTATAGTAGCGGTCGTTGGTCTCGTTATATGCCTTCAGACGGATGTCACCGGAACGATTTACCAGCCATTCGGCTTCAAAGTCGCCCACGAAATTGGTATTAGCCAGCGGATTATCCCGATAGCCAAAGTTGCCGTTGATCAGCAGGCGGTTATTCAGCAACTGGCCGGAGAGCATGGTCTCGAATTCCATATCGGTCCAGCCATTCTGTCCTGTGCTGAAGTTGGTACCGAAGTTCCAGTTATTGCTGTTGATGATATGCGCCAAGGCATTGTTCAGTTGTCCGGAAAGGGTAGAGGAGAGCACGCTGGACATCATGTTGGAGTTTTGCGCCACCTCCACATTCTCGGGTGTGTAGAACTTGCCGATACTCAGCAGGTAGAGTATCTGCATATTCATCTGCTCGTCTGTAGGGATGTAATTACGCACCAGTGCCTGTACCTCGTCGCGCTCGTTGGGCAGTTCCAGGCTCAACTTGATGGCTGGAGAGGTGAGCTGGCCGTTCAGATTCATGATGCAGTCTACTTTGACATTGGTCTGGTCTACATAGGAGCTGGCGTTGGCAATGAGGTCGTTGAGCGAGGCCGAATTGACCAGGTAGCTGGCATTGATGTCCAGCGTGGCATCCAGCGGAGAACCGTTGAACGTGATGGTACTTCCGTTCTTGATGGAGAAATCCTTCCGGATAATCTCCTGTAGGCTGAATTTATAGACCCCTTGCGAGATGCGGTAACTGCCGAACATCTTTACATCGCCCTTGTTATAAAACTCGGTGCGTATATTGCCACTGCCGCGTCCGCTGATGTAGTCGCCCGCTATAGGGTCCATGATAATCTTCATGTTGGCATCGGGGGTGGCATCTATCAGCAGATTCAGCCGGATGTCGGTGCCGCTTTCCTTGACCTCACTCTCTCTGCGTTCTTGCTCGTAGGCAGAAGACAGCAGCAGTGTGTCTTGTGTGGCCCGGCGCGGCGTCTTGTCAACAAACTTGATAAACTGGTTGCTGGCTGCCGAAGATACGTAGTCTTTGATATAGGTAAACGTAGAGTTGCGGTTGGTGGTCATGGCCACATCAATCTGCACACCGGTTTCGGGAGTGCCCGAAATAGTGGCGTTGCCGGTGCCATAGATGGTGCCGTAGAACGGGAAGTCGGGAGACTCCTTGGTGTTCATTACCAGCATATTGTTGACATTGAAATGGAAGTTATAGTTCAGATTCTTGAAATGATCGTAACGGAGCATGCCGCTCATGCGGCCTTCGTGCCCTTCGGTGTCGTAAATCCGATTGTTGGTAAAGGTCAGTCCTTCAGGTTCTATCAGAATGCTGTCTTTCAGCGAGAAGGTAGTGTTCAGCACATCGACCTTCATCGAGGCATCGCCTGCCACCTTGCCCTGCAGGGTAAGCGCCTTGAACTTGCCATAGAGCCGGACGTTTCCGGTGGCCCGTCCGCGGAATTCGGGCGTGATGCTGCTCATATAATAATGTATAAACTGTAGATTGGTGTTGTGGGCTTCAATCTGTAAATCGAGCGCACTGGTAGGCTTGATGGGATAAATGTATCCGCTAACGTGCGAATGGGCTATATTTTTTTCATTGATATAGGCGTCGAGATAGATACCCTTTACCGGATGATGCCATTCGCCATGAATCTGCGCATCGCCCAGCAAGGCATCGTTCAGCCCCAGGTTCTTGAAATACAGGTCGGTGTACATGACAGGTTCTTTCAGTACGCCGCTGGCATAGGCCGGTCCGGTGGCTTCGCCCTGGAAGTTGACCCCCAGGTCGGCAATGTCGAACACATAGCCAATATTGATTTTATTGAGATCCAGGCGGATGGTGTCTTGCGGCTGGGCAGACACAGTACCGTCGATATGCAGATACCGTTCTTTGTGGCTAAACCGGAAGTCGCGGATGTGTATCTTGCCTGAATCGATGACCACCTGCGACGGATGAATCTGCCACAGGGTATCGTTCAGGATGGCTTGTGTGGGCTGAATACGGATGGTGGTTTTCAGCGGGGAATGGCCGGACTCTACCCGGGAAAAGTGAGCATTGGCCGCCAGACGTCCGCTGTAGGTAGCGATGCCGTTGTTGCCCCAGTTCAGGGTAGACTGGATACTGTCGCCCGCCATTTGGGTGTCGACTGCCAGGCTGATGGCTGCACCGCTGGCCTTCCGATTGGTGAAGCGGACATTGGTGCGGAATTTGCCACCGGCATTATCGCATTGCAGCACACCCGACTCGATAAACTTATCCTGGTAGCGGAGTCGGGGGAAGTAACCTTCTATCCGCATACGTTGCAAGGGGTCATTGATGTAGCCCTTCACTGTGGAGTGCATATAGATGCGTAAGGGTATGCGGGTAAGGGCCGCCAGCAGTTCGGTGTCGAACACGTGAATATCGAACTGGAAATTGTTCTCCGTCTTGAGCGGGGTCCGACGCTTGCCGGCAGGGATGAGCGACGGGATATAGTTTCTCAGAATGTTCAGTATGCTCACCGGCAGGGTGCGGTAAGAGTAATCGCCCTCGATGCTGCCGCGCAAGAAACTGGAATGCAGGCTCAGTAATTTGTGATGCTCGTCTTTCCAGGTGGACGCCAGCTTCAGGTTATCCATGAAGTAGCTCTTCTCAGGGGTGAGGAAATACAGACTGTCTATATTGATTTCCCCGTTCATATCGTCGATGGAGCTTCCCGTAAAATCGGCCTTTACCAGCAGCGAGAGTTCGCTGTCTTGATAATGCGGTGTGAGGCGGAGGGCATGCGGACGGAACTGTCGGATATCGGCCACCAGATTAAACGTAGGAGTGGCGCTGGCTGTGTTGAAGGCACCATCGATGCGAACAGAGGCGTTGGAGTCTTCCAGCAAGACCTTTCCATTGAATCCGCCGTGATTATATTCGCCGTCCATCTGGATGTTTTCATACGTATATCCGCTGTAATCGATGGAGGATACATGCCCTTTCATCCAGATGGAGGGATATTTCTTCTGCTGGTCGTGGCGGCCGTTGACATCGAGGTTGAACGTAATGTTTCCCCACTTCGGGCTGTTCAGCAGTTGGCCGAGCTGCCATTCGTGCGTCTTAATGGAGCCCGAATAGGCAAACAGCCCTTTCTCCTTATTGGACGTGAGCTTGAGGTCGGTCTGCAACTCCCCTAAATTGGTACGCAGCCGTCCGAACGTAACCAGTTCGGTGAAGTAACCGGAAACATCGCCTTGGAAAGACAGGTGGTGAAGGTTGCGCAAGATGGGGGGCGGACCTTGATAGTTCCGGCTGAAGTTGCGGATGAAGAACTGAAGTCCTTCGCTATCGGCATGCAGGTGCGACAGCCTGCCAAAGAGGAAGGCTTCACTGGGCTTGGACAGGTTTTGGATGGAAGCCTGACCATTGAGCCGGAAATGATTTCCAGCAGATGAAACCGCAATGACAGGACAGTCTAAGTTATTGATTGTTCCGCTGGTAGAGATTTCTACCTGAAGTTTGTCTTTAAATGGACGGAAGGCTGGAACAAAGGCTGAAATGTCTTGCAGGGTGAGGTGTGAAGGCAGCATGTGGAGCGAGAAATGCACCTTGTCGGCAAAGTGGCGGAAGTCTGACAGGCTGTCGTAAGAGAGGCGGATGGTGTCCATCGCCAGTTTGGTCTGAGGCAGCTCCACCCCGAAATGATGAATGCGCATTTGCTGCTGATTGCCGGTGACCTTCAGCGACAGTTTCTTCAGTTCCAGTCCTGAATGTGCCTCTTCCAAGCTCATGCGCTTGATGGCGGCATTGATAGAATCGCCGCTGAGTGCTTTCAGAGAAATGTTGGCCAGAATGTTTTGCAGCCGCAGGTGCCGGGGATTGAACTTGCCCGGGGTGAGCGGTGCGGAATGCAGGTCGTACGACACAGTGCCCCGTCGAATCAGCAGCGAATTGATGCGGAGATCCAGAGCTGATGAATGAGAAACAGTATCTTTCGAGGCAAAGGCGTCGAGCACAAACTGAAAATTCGGCGGAGTGTCGGGCGTCTGTCTCTCCAGATGAATATTGAAACCGAACAGTTGTACGTTGCTGATGGAAATCTTTCCCTGCAGCAGCGGAAGGAGATCGAACTTGGCCGACAGGCGGGCTACCTTGAGCAATTCTTTCTGTGCCTGGTCGTGCAACAGAAGGTCGTCGATAATAATCCGGTTCAAAAAGCCCATGTTGATACGGCCTATCGAAACGCTGGACGACAAGAGAGAAGAAAGCTCACGGGACACTACGACAGACAATTGCTGCTGAATATAAGGAATATTCAACAGCAAAATGGTGCCTATATACAAGGTAAGCAAGGTACCCAGTATCCACCGTACTATACTTTTTATTTTTTTGATAGGCAGTTAATTTTTCTATTCAGCGAACAAAAATATAAAATAAAACATTATCCTTCCTACTTTTATCACTACTTTTGCAGTGATTAAACGTAAATAAACACTATGAGTACAATAATTTTAGGTATCGAATCTTCTTGCGACGATACTTCGGCAGCTATCATCAAGGATGGATATTTGCTGTCGAATGTGGTGGCAAGCCAGGCTGTACACGAATCTTACGGAGGCGTGGTGCCGGAACTGGCTTCCAGAGCGCATCAACAAAACATTGTGCCGGTGGTGCATGAGGCATTGAAACGTGCCGGTGTGACCAAGGAGGAACTGAGTGCGGTGGCTTTTACTAGAGGGCCGGGACTGATGGGCTCGCTGCTGGTGGGAGTGTCGTTTGCCAAAGGATTTGCCCGTTCGCTGGGGATACCGATGGTGGATGTTAATCATCTGACAGGTCATGTGTTGGCACATTTTATTAAAGTGGAAGGAGAGGAATCGAAGCAGCCGGAGTTTCCCTTCTTGTGTCTGCTGGTATCGGGCGGAAACTCACAGATTATTTTGGTAAAAGCCTATAATGATATGGAAATTCTGGGGCAGACCATAGACGATGCTGCCGGCGAGGCTATCGATAAATGCTCGAAAGTCATGGGGCTGGGGTATCCCGGTGGCCCTATCATCGATAAATTGGCGCGACAGGGAAACCCGAAGGCTTATACGTTCAGCAAGCCGCATATACCGGGGCTGGACTACAGCTTCAGCGGACTTAAAACGTCGTTTCTGTACTCGCTGCGCGACTGGGTGAAGGAAGATCCCGATTTTGTGGAACATCATAAGAACGACTTGGCTGCCTCGCTGGAAGCTACAGTAGTGGATATTCTGATGGATAAATTGCGCAAAGCCGCCAAGCAGTATAAAATAAAGCAAGTGGCTGTGGCCGGAGGGGTGTCTGCCAACAACGGGCTGCGCAATGCCTTTCACGAGCATGCCCGGAAATATGGCTGGGATATCTTTATCCCGAAGTTCAGCTATACCACTGATAATGCTGCCATGATTGCCATTACCGGCTACTTTAAATATATGGATAAGGATTTCTGTCCGATGGAAGCGCCTGCTTATTCTCGCGTTACCTTAAAATAACTTCGCCCGGCTACCCGCTTCGGGTATACCTGGTATCTTGCCTGCATCAGAAACGGGATTTCTCCGACTCTTATGGCTCGGACTAGGCCCGGAGTTGGTGCGGAGAAGACCCGGAGAGGGTATGAGGGTGCAGGAGTGGAGAGTGTTATCGGTTGGAAATCTTAAAACAGATAAAAATATGAATTGGGAAGAAACTGTAGGAGAACTGCTAAAGAAGCGACAGTTGACCCTTTCTACGGCAGAAAGCTGCACAGGAGGGGGTGGCAGCCAGTATCGTGTCCGTGCCTGGCAGCTCGGCTTATTTTCAGGGAGGTATCGTAGCATACTCGAATGACGTGAAAATGAATCTGCTGAATGTGTCGGCTGCTACGCTCGATGCTTACGGAGCCGTGAGCGAACAAACGGTAACGGAAATGGTGAAAGGGGCTATGAAAGCGCTGCATTCAGACTGCGCCATCGCCACTTCTGGTATAGCCGGCCCCGGCGGAGGTACGCCAGAGAAACCGGTGGGAACCATCTGGCTGGCTGTTGCCAATAAAAACGAAATCAAAACCTGGAAGCAGGAAGGAGATGCCGGAAGAGCTGAAAATGTGCAGAAAGCCATCCAAAATGCCCTGTCTATGCTTTGTGAACTGCTAAAATGAAGAAAAAATGGGCAGTTTTGATGAATTTTTAGGGAAAAATTTGTTTGGTAAGGATAAAAGTGCTTACTTTGCGCTCTGTTTGAAATAAGTACAGATAAAAACT
>Faulkner_p2__coassemble_3355_pt1 | contig 7813 bp, 8 predicted proteins | sample Faulkner_p2__metabat2_high_PE_042 | metagenome-assembled genome bin Faulkner_p2 | reverse complement strand
TCTTCATTCAGCGTGATTTGCTGGTTGTCTATTCTGACAGTTTCGCCAGCTTTCAATGTTTCAATCGCTACGGCTACGTTATCGGCCGGATTGATTTTCAGATACTTTGTATTCATTTTAGTCTCTGTTAATTGAAAATTAATGTTGATTCAATAATGATTAATAAACAGTAACTAAGAGGTAGTATTCAAAATATTAATTTTCAATTATTTATTATAGTAAAAGTCAATGTTTTCTTTGGTCAGCAAATCCACAGGCATGAAATTGTCACGTGTGACTTCTTTTTTTAGAATCAGATAGTCGCACAGTGTTTTGATGCCATTGAATCCTTGTAGGGTAGGTTGTTGCGCTATCAGAAAGAATATACTGCCTTCCTTCAGACATTTAACATTCCGCTTTAGCAGGTCGTATCCCATTAGATTGAATTTCATTTCAGAGTGTTTCAGTAGATATTCTCCGATTATATAGGCTTTGGAGTTAAACGTTATACCGTTTTGTACCTGTGGATACTTTTTGAAAAATTCATCCAGCATCTGTGAATCTTCTGAATCTCTTTTGGCATGAAGATTTAACTCTAGAATGTGGCAATCCGGATGGTGCTCTTCCATGTATTGTCTGAACCCTACTTCTCGTTTCTCCTGCTGGTTTGAACCTACTATACCCTCGTTGATTTTTCTGAAGATGACGATCTCCTTTACATGTTCTCCAGCCAGTAACATTAGCATGCGTGCGGCAAAATATCCACTTCGGTGAGAGTTTTGTCCAAAGAAAGCCAGCGCATTCTCATCCTTGATGTTTGAATCTATATATATATAAGGTATATCATTCTCTTTGAGGGCATCCGTGAATGGACGTGTGTGCTGAGGTAAGGTAGGGGCCATCAGAACTCCGTCGGGTTGTAGTGCTAAGATATGTTCTGCCTCCTGCTTAAAAGACAAGTAGTCATAGGGGTCGTAATAAAAACAATCTACGGTGATATTAAAATCCGAATAAGTCTTCAGAGCCTCCTGAATGCCGCTTTCTACTTCAGTCCAGTATTCACTTATTTCATGTTGCGGGAGCATACAAGCAAAGGTGTACTTTTTATTTGATGCCAAGGCACTGGCATACATGTTGGGCTGATAATCCAATTGTTTAAGGATTTCTTCCACTCTTTTTTTGCTGCTTTCAGATACGCCGCTTCTACCGTGTATTACCCTATCTACAGTACCTACCGAAACGTCTGCCATCTTGGCAATATCTTTGATTCTTATTCTTTCAGCCATCGATTTCTTAATCAAATCACACAATTTTGTGTGCGTACACAATAATAATCTTAAAATTTTCGACACAAATATACGATAATTTTTTGTATTTCAAAAAAAGTGTTACCTTTGTGCCCGCACACGATAAGAGTGCGGCTAAATGCTATTGAGTATTATGGTTCAATTATTCAGATGTTTAGCCTTATTTTAGTTGAAAAATGATAATTTGTAAGATTTAAACACATTTTATATTCAAAATAAAAATAAAGAAATTATGGGAAAAAAAGTTGTTACATTAGGTGAAATCATGCTGAGATTGTCTACTCCTGGAAACACTCGTTTTGTACAGTCTGATTCTTTTGACGTGGTATATGGCGGTGGTGAAGCCAACGTGGCAGTGAGCTGCGCTAACTACGGACATGATGCTTATTTTGTAACGAAATTGCCGAAGCACGAGATTGGTCAGTCTGCAGTCAATGCCCTGCGCAAGTATGGTGTAAAGACCGACTTTATTGCCCGTGGTGGCGACCGTGTAGGTATCTATTATCTGGAAACCGGTGCTTCTATGCGTCCCAGCAAGGTAATATATGACCGCGCACATTCTTCAATTGCTGAGGCTGATGCTTGCGATTTTGATTTCGATGCTATCATGGAAGGTGCTGACTGGTTCCACTGGTCTGGTATTACTCCTGCTATCTCTGACAAGGCTGCCGAACTTACTCGTCTGGCTTGTGAGGCTGCAAAGCGTCATGGTGTTACGGTGTCTGTTGACCTGAACTTCCGCAAAAAACTGTGGACCAAAGAAAAAGCACAATCTATCATGAAACCTCTGATGCAATACGTAGATGTATGTATTGGTAATGAGGAGGATGCAGAACTTTGCTTGGGCTTTAAACCTGATGCTGACGTAGAAGGTGGAAAAACGGATGCGGAAGGTTACAAAGGTATCTTCAAGGCTATGGCTGAAGAATTTGGCTTCAAGTATGTAATCTCTACATTGCGTGAATCATTCTCTGCTACTCACAATGGTTGGAAGGCAATGATTTACAACGGCGAAGAGTTCTATGAATCAAAACGCTACGACATTAACCCGATTATCGACCGTGTGGGTGGTGGTGACTCTTTCTCTGGTGGTGTAATCCACGGTTTGCTCACTAAGGCTACTCAAGGCGAAGCTCTTGAATTTGCTGTGGCTGCTTCTGCATTGAAGCATACAATCAATGGCGACTTTAACTTGGTGTCTGTAGAAGAAGTAGAAGCTTTGGCCGGTGGTGATGCCAGCGGTCGCGTACAGCGCTAATTTTAGAAACGGGGAGGTCGGGTGTCCGGCTCTCCTCCTTATTCAATCATTAATTAAGTAACAGAAAATGGCAAGATTTGATAAGATAGCCGTATTGAACAAAATTGGTTCTACCGGCATGGTACCTGTATTCTATCATAAAGATGCAGAAGTGGCAAAGAAAGTAGTAAAAGCCTGCTACGAGGGTGGTGTGCGTGCTTTTGAATTTACCAACCGTGGTGACTTTGCACACGAAGTGTTTGCGGAAGTAGTGAAGTTTGCTGCTAAGGAATGTCCTGAAATGGCCATGGGAGTAGGTTCAATTGTAGATCCTGCTACGGCAGCTCTTTACTTGCAGTTAGGTGCTAATTTTATTGTAGGTCCGTTGTTTAATCCTGAAATTGCAAAAATCTGTAATCGTCGTCTTGTAGCTTACACTCCAGGTTGTGGTAGTGTGTCTGAAGTGGGTGCTGCTCAAGAAGTAGGTTGTGATTTATGTAAGCTCTTCCCGGGTGATGTACTTGGGCCAAAATTGGTAAAGGGATTGTTAGCTCCGATGCCTTGGTCAAAGTTGATGGTAACTGGTGGTGTAGAGCCGACTCAGGAGAATCTTACTTCTTGGATTAAGGCAGGTGTATTCTGTGTAGGTATGGGTTCTAAACTCTTCCCGAAAGATAAGGTGGCTGCTGAAGATTGGGCTTATGTAACTGATAAGTGCAAGGAGGCATTGGCTTACATTGCAGAAGCAAGAAAATAATGATAAGATTCATTTTGTTTAAAGGTGTTTAAAGGGAACGACCACTGGGGCGCAAGTTTGTCCCAGTGGTTTGTTTCTTTTTATGAGATGGGTTCTATATTGTTTTTGTTGGGTGATATTGTCATTCGGTAGACATTGGTTTCTTTTCGTTGAAATCCTAAGGCTTGATAGAGTCCATTGGCAGGTATTCGTTGAGGTTTTGAAGTAAGCTGTATTTCTATTGGAGCTAATAGTTGAGCTTCTTTCAATAGATGATTCATTAATAGCCGTCCTAAATGTTTCCCTCGGTAATCGGTTGATACTACTACATCTTCTATGCTGGCTTTGCATCCGGTGGGTGAATGGAAGATGCAAAGAGTGGCGCATCCTATGATTTTCTCCTGGTCTCTGAGGGTGTATAAGTGGCTGTTTGTATCCTTTAGTACTGCTTCTAATGCTTTTTCTTCTAAATTGATTCTTTCCGTCAGTTCTGACATTAATCGTTTTAGTTCAGTAAATTCTTGCTGGGTGTACTTCTTTAATTCTCTGATTTCCATATTGGGCGATTTTAAATGATTTATGGCAAAAATACAAAACTTTTTGTATTTCCTATTGTTTTGCTATATTTGTGTACTAATATAAAAAACAGGTATACGTATGGTGAGAATAAAGATAGGTTTGCTAGCTCGCATAATTATAGCTATTGCATTAGGAATAGGTTTGGGTAACCTGATTCCTGCAGCATGTGTTCGCGTATTCGTAACCTTTAACGGTATTTTTAGTGAATTTTTAGGTTTTGTTATTCCTTTGATAATTTTGGGCTTAGTGACGCCTGCTATTGCTGATATTGGTAAGGAGGCAGGGAAAATGCTTGTTGTGACGGCGGTTGTAGCTTACGTTGCTACGTTATTTTCCGGTTTTCTGGCTTATTTTGCTGGTGTTACCTTCTTTCCATCTATGATTACTCCTGGTGTTTCTATCGAACAAATCAGTGAGTCGCGAGATATTCTGCCTTTCTTTAGTGTGGCTATTCCGCCAGTGATGAATGTGATGAGCTCATTGGTTTTAGCTTTTATGTTGGGTTTGGGGATTGCTCACCTGGACACTCAGGCTCTAAAACAAATATGTCAAGAATCTAAAAAAATAATTATACAGGTTATACAGAGTGTTATATTGCCGCTATTGCCTGTCTATATATTTGGTATATTCTTGAATATGACCCATTCAGGACAGGTCTATGGCATTCTCTTGGTATTCATAAAGATTATAGGTGTGATATTCTTGTTGCATATCTTGTTGCTATTGTTACAGTTTATGGTAGCTGGATTTTTTGTGCAGCGTAATCCTTTCCGTTTGTTGGCACGTATGCTTCCGGCATATTTTACGGCTTTGGGTACTCAATCTTCTGCTGCTACTATTCCGGTTACTTTGCGTCAGACAATCAAGAATGGCGTTTCCGAGGGGATTGCTGGATTCGTAATCCCGTTATGTGCTACGATTCATTTGTCGGGCAGTACACTTAAAATAGTGTGTTGTGCCATGGCTTTGATGATAATGCAGGGTATGCCGTTCGATTTTCCTATGTTTGCTGGTTTTATTTTTATGTTGGGTATTACTATGGTAGCTGCACCTGGTGTACCTGGTGGTGCCATTATGGCCGCATTGGGTGTATTGTCATCTATGCTGGGCTTTGGTGAAAGTGAACAAGCTTTGATGATTGCTTTATATATTGCTATGGATAGTTTTGGCACGGCTTGTAACGTAACGGGTGACGGCGCTATTGCTCTTATTATGGATAAGTGTTTTCGGAAGAGTTAAGTTCGGGTAATCGTAAAATATGGTATATAAAAAAGGATATATTTGGTATCACAAATATATCCTTTTTTATATACCTAAGTTTGTATTATTTATACCTATATAATCATCTGTAGTACAGGTTAATATAACGTATAATTTGACATGTAACAAAAAAAGGCGACTACCGAAGTAACCGCCTTTTGTGATTCCGAAGCGATTCGAACGCTTGACCCACGCCTTAGAAGGGCTTATTCAATTTGTTAATTAATAATCTGAATATTAGCTTGTTGCAATGATTTTAAAATCAGCAAGGGATAAGTTTTTGAACATTTACTAAGTTATTTCCTTTTATATACTATCTCTCCAAGATGCAGTCTATCTCCACTTAATGTATAAGGAAGTGTTTCAGTTTCCGAATCTCCATATTCATCATACCATGTTCCAGTAAACTCATTTTCTGTGGCGCTCCAAATCAATTTGGATTTTCCAAACTCGTCAATTTCTCCATTGTCTTCTGCCCAATGCCATCCTGTTCCGTCAGAGTTGAGCTGTAGGTGTAATACTTCAATGTTATAATCCGTATCTTCCACCCATGTTCCAACAAGTTGACCTTTATGGTCGTTTTCATCATCATCTGAACATCCGATAAACATCAATGGCAACATAGCCATCATAAAAAATAAAATCTTCTTCATAACGTTTTAAATCTAATATGGTTATTGTATATCTCTTTCATTGAGAAACAACTCTCCGTTTATTGTAGTAAATGTGATGCTTTTGCGCACCATACCTCCCATAGGATTTCTTGCGCCGAAATCCAATTCCCAGGTTATACACCCTCCTTCTTTCGTGTATTTTTCATTGTACACCTTAAATGATTCCGGGTCTGTGAGATGTTTCTCAAAATATTCTTCATACGCTCTTCTACCTTTAATAATTGCAGGGTCATATAAAGTAAAGAACAGTGTTGCTCCAACAATAACGAGCAAGAACAATACATATTTCAATATCTTCATATTTGGTTATTATTTGGTTATTATTTGGTTTCTTTTTGGTTTTACTTTGGTTATTGTTTGGTTATTGTTTGGTTAGAACTTGATTACTTTCGGTTTCTTCTGCAAAACATAATACAAAGTACGAATATCATCCATATTTAATGTGAAGTCGGAGTATTCCGGTGAAGGATTGATGGAATGAAATGTTATCGTTCCATTTGCCAAGTCTTGACTGATAATCTGCTTAATGAGCACGGAGTTGTCAAACACGACCACCCAATACGGGTGATCATTGAATCTTAAACCGTCCTTCCAATGTACTCTATCAAGTTCGCGAGTAAGAACAATATCTCCTTCCTCGAAGCTGTTTCGTGTTCCATCATCCATGCTATCACCTTTTATTTCAAATGCAAGGTAATTCCCATGTACTATTTTATCAGTCATAAATGATTCTACTCCCCAATCGTCGTTGTCTTGTCCTAATGTGTTTAATTCATTTATAAAGCGCCCATATGCGCAGAAAGGTACTAACCTTACCTCCATTCTGAAATCATCTCCTACAGCGTAGAACTTTGCTCCGTGTGTGTTTTCTGTGTATAGTTCACCATCATGGTTGGGCGCTGGCACTACGTTTGCGTCCTTCAGCATAGGTTCAGTGCCATTCATAAGAAATTCCTCGTTAAATATAAATCCAAATGAGGAATTAAATCTTTGGAGAAATGATGGAGTTAGATATTTTTCATTTCCATTGAAAGCGCGAGAAATATTTTCTTTGGACACTCCCATTGTAGTACATACATCTTTCTGAGTATGGACTATTCCTTTGCTCCTTAAATACTCGTATGCAATAAAAATAGGCAAAGCCTTATCGCCATCATGCTTATCGAGCGATGCTGTGTTGTAAAACCAAGCCTCGTCTAATCCGAATTTAGAACAGAGAGCTTCGCGGATATTTCCTGAAACAGAAGGGTATTTACCATTTCTGGCATCAACCTTAAATATCCGATCTAAAACCTGCTGTTTTACTCCTATAGATTCAGCAAATTGCTTAACATTCCCTCCTGCATGGTGTATAACTAAATCGTAAACCTTTCTATTCAGAAGGGGAAGTTCATCGTAATTTGAAATTATCTTCGCCATATTGTTTGTATTTACAAACATTGTTTGTATATTTGCACCTGTAACAAGTAGGAGCTGTTACCGTACAAATCTGGTTAAACATTTCCTCGCAGGAAGTTTAATATATAGAATCCCGTAGTAGCTCCTACCTATTACGGGATTTTTATTATCCCCTTTGCTGTAGTTATCCGTTTGAGAAGACCGCCGGACAGCATTGTAAAACCTACTCGGAGGGAGCGCATATAGTAGGACGCTGACGAAACTCTGATGCGTGCGCAGCTTGCAAGTGAAGCGAAGAACAGAGGAAGCCGCCTAACCTTGTTAATGGGCGACCGGGCAAAAAACAGCGTACTTACGCGAGGAAGTTTTTAACCGCATAGCAAAAGGGACGGACATCCCTAAAGGCATGACTATGCGGTGCTTCCAGCCCCTTATCGAGGTAAGTTTTAAGTTAACTCAATAATAACTACAATAAATCAAAGAACTATGAGAATTGAATTAGAAGTTATCCACACAAGTTGCCATAACGCTTAAAACAAGCGAAACAAAACTAAGCCATATAGAAAGTTCTTTTTTCATCCCCTACAGATTTTTAATCCACTTTTTCCCTTGTGGAGTCTCTGTATAAATCCAAAATGCAACA
>Faulkner_p2__coassemble_3270_pt1 | contig 8067 bp, 6 predicted proteins | sample Faulkner_p2__metabat2_high_PE_042 | metagenome-assembled genome bin Faulkner_p2 | reverse complement strand
TTATAATCGTTTGCTGCAATGCTATGTGCTTATAGATTTGAAGATAGACAAACTTACTCACCAAGACCTTGGACAGATGCAGATGTATGTCAACTATTACGACCGCTATGTGAAGCAAGACTTTGAAAAGCCTACAATCGGTATTCTGTTGTGCAGGGAGAAGAACGATGCCCTTGTAGAACTTACCTTGCCTAAAGACGCCAACATCTATGCTTCTGCTTATCAACTTTATCTTCCTAATAAGGCTTTATTGCAAGCCAAGGTGAAGGAATGGATTGAAGAGTTTGAAGAGAATGAGGAATTAAAGAAACTGGAAGAAAATGAATAGTAATGATGCTGTTTTTTGACAACATCATTACAAACAAAAATACAACGATGGATACAAAAGCGTTACGTCAAAAGATACTAGACCTTGCGATACATGGAAAACTTGTGCCGCAAGACCCCAACGATGAGCCAGCATCCGTTCTGCTGGAACGAATCAAGGCTGAAAAAGAACGACTGATAAAAGAAGGAAAAATCAAGCGGAGCAAGAAGTCTGCCAAGACTTCTGATACGCCCCATTATGAGAATCTGCCGTTTGAGGTGCCGGAATCGTGGGTGTGGTGTAGACTAGACGATTTAGCATTTTATAAAAAAGGGCCATTTGGCAGTAGTCTTACTAAATCTATGTTTGTGCCAGATTCTCCTAATGCTTATAAAGTTTATGAACAAAAGAATGCCATAAGTAAGGATGCTACGTTAGGACACTATTTTATAAACAAAGACAAGTATGATGAACTCAAAGGATTTGCGGTTCAACCAGAAGACATTATTGTTAGTTGCGCAGGGACGATAGGGGAAACATACGTGCTGCCACAAAATATTAGAAAGGGTATTATTAACCAGGCTCTTATGCTCATTAGACTTTTTGATAAGTCCATTTCTGATTTCTATTTGCTTTACTTTGATTTCATCCTTAAAAGAGAGGCTGCAAAGGAAAGCAAAGGTACTGCAATCAAGAACATTCCACCTTTTGACATTCTAAAGAACTTCTTTATACCATTACCGCCCCAAAAAGAACAGATTAGAATAATCGAAAAAGTATCTTATTGGCTATCATTCGTTGATACCATTGATAGTGAAGAATCCGAAATGAGTAATCTCATTTTAAAAACGAAATCCAAGATTCTTGACCTCGCCATTCATGGTAAACTCGTACCGCAAGACCCAAATGACGAGCCAGCCATTGAATTGCTAAAGCGCATAAATCCCGACTTTACACCTTGTGATAACGGGCATAGTGAGAAGTTACCAAATAAGTGGTGTTATTGCTCATTTAAGGATATGTTTATAGATATTACATCAAAACCATATCAAATATTACAGTCACAAATACAAGTCTTTGGTAAATATCCAGTAATAAGCCAAAGTGCCAATTTCATAGAAGGCTATTCTGATGAAAATAATGTATTCCAACATAAACGACCATGCATAATATTTGGAGATCATACACGAAATGTTAAATACATTGATTTTGACTTTATCGTTGGAGCTGATGGAGTAAAAATCCTGAGTCCCAAAGTAAATGAAAAATGGGCTTACTATTTAATAGTATATGCATCGGAACATATTGAGAATAAAGGTTATAGTAGACATTTTAGTCAAATTGTCAAATTTAGCATGATGTTACCTCCACTTGCTGAACAACAACGCATAGTTCAAAAAATAGAAGAACTATTCTCGGAACTCGATAATATTCAAAAAGCCTTAGAAGTGTAAGTGAATGCACTCCTAAGGGTTAATGTGGCTTTACCAGTTCACCACCTTATCCACAATCTTCTGCTGTTCGCTGGCAGTACGGCGAAGATAAATACGAGTGGTTTCTATGCTTTCATGCCCCATGAGGTCGGCAAGTAAAGCAAGGTCGTTAAAGCGGTCTAGGAAGTTTTTGGCAAAACGGTGGCGGAATGAATGAGGATAAACTACGTCCTTGTTCATTCCGTATTTTTCTGCAAAATGTTTGAGCTGAGAAGCGATTCCACGAGTAGTAATGCGCTGTCCGAAACGGTTTAGGAAGATATAGCCTGATGTCAATCCTTGACTTTTCAACCATTTTTCGGCTTCTGTCCGTAGATTCTTGGGAATGTATAGTCGTCGAATCTTTCCGCCTTTACTATACAAATCAAGATAGCCCACTTTGATGTGTTCTGCTTTAATGTGGAGCAATTCACTAACACGTGCTCCGGTAGCCGCCATGAACCACACAATGAAATACCACTCCTCATAACCATCAGCTTTAAGCTGGGCTTTGAGAAATTTGTAATCGGCATCGCTAATTACATTTTCTAAAAAGTTCTTTTGTTGCACCTTTACGAACTTCACTTTCAGTTTATCTTGCTTAGTGAACTCCAAATACTTGTTGATACCCTGCAAACGTAGGTTCACAGTCTGTGGTTTGAAGTTCTCCACCAAATACCCCTTGTATGCCAAAAGGTTCTTCTTGTTCACTTCCCCATAATGGTTGAAGAAATACTGCACCGTCCACACATAAGAGGTGACGGTGTTCTTGGCAAGATTAGTTTTTGCCAAATAATTTTTGAATTTAGTTACCATATTACATTGATTTATAATGAATACAGCAACAATATAGCAGAATGTATCGGGCATTATACGCAGTTGCCGCAAGGATGGGAGGTTGTTCCGATGCAAATGTTATGTTCTTTGACGGATGGAGAGAAATTTGACGGTAAGGAAATGCCAAATCTTGACGTAAAATATCTAAGAGGAGAACGTGATTTTAAGACTTTGACCAATGGGCGATATGTAGCAGCCAATAGCCTGTTGATTTTAGTTGATGGAGAAAACTCTGGTGAAGTGTTCAGGACACCGATTGAGGGTTATCAAGGTAGTACATTCAAGCAACTACACATTGCTGAAAATATACATACTGACTATCTTTTGCACGTAATTAACCTACATCGTAAGAGTTTACGTGAGAACAAAATTGGTTCGGCAATACCTCATTTGAACAAAAAACAATTTAAGGCAATAGAGGTGCCCGTACCGCCTTATAATGAACAAGTAAAAATTGTTGCTGCAATAAATTCAGCGCAAGATAGATTGGATACAATCATGGAGAACTTATAAATTCTCCATGATTGTATTAAGTTTTTTAAACATCACATTTACAGCAGTGGTTATACGCTTTTGTTCCTCTTTGGGTGGTATTGGTATGCAAAGTTTAGAGTATTCTGAAATCCAATAACGCTTATGAGTGTCACCAATGAGCCGTGTTATGTTCATAAACATAGCGACATATTCAATTTCTATACAGTCAGCCACTTTTAAAATTTTCATGGCGGATGATTTTACTTTGAATGGAAAATCAACGAGTTTAGAATCTGTGGTAAAATCATCAAAAATGATACAGGGTGTATTCTGATAAATGCCTTCTGTTTCGTTGGTATATCCTATTATAAAAGACTTTCCAGCCGTTAAAACAGGGGTCAAATATCTATCATCGTAATCAGTTGATTTGACAATATAAGCTTGTGGCTGCTCATATTTTACGATGTTTTCTAATTGACATTCGCACCATCCATTAGGTAACTGCGTATAATGCCCGTTATCACGAGGTGTGAAATCGGGATTTATACGTTTCAAGAGTTCAATGGCTGGCTCATCATTCGGGTCTTGTGGTACTAGTTTGCCATGAATAGCGAGGTCAAGGATTTTGCTTTTGGTTTGCTTAACAGTTTCTCGCAGGTCGACTTTGCCTTGTTCTATATGGTCAATCAAAGCAAACCAACGCTCAAGTTCAGTCACAATACGTTTCTGTTCATTCAATGGAGGCAAGATAATCGGAATCTTATTCAGATTATCTTGGGATAATTTAGGTTGAGCTGAACCTGTAATATAATCGTCTAACTTCATAGAGTTAATTACGATTGCAACATAACTTAATATGAATTTATCAATCGCATCTAAAACATGGGCATGATTGTTTACCCAATATTTCCCATCAGCTAAAAACGCATTATTCTTATTCCGTGAAAGTAGGTTTGCTCCATCTTCCCCTATAAGCAAAAGACACTCATCAAATAGATAGTTATCTACTTTATCAATCACTCCGGCAGCTCCATAGTAATCATAAACCTTGTTTTTTTGTTTACTACGAATAGCCAAAGAAACAGGTTTCCTTTCTCCATCTCGATTAATCAGTAATTCGCCAATATCTGTAATGCACCACCCATCCGGCACCTCAAACGGCAGATTCTCATAATGGGGCGTATCAGAATGTTCATCGAGTTTAAGTATTCATTTCCTTTGTTTCTCTTCTTATCTTTTTTGCAGGATAATTTGTATCTTTCATAAATAAGTCGTTACTTTGCATAAATTTTAAAGTTACTTATGCAGCCGCAGAATATGAGAGATAAATCCAGCTATTACCCGCAAGCGAATGAATGTCATTCGGGGTTTGCTGTTTTCTCTGTTTTCGGTGAAAGATATTTTAGTTCTTTGATGATGCGTTGTCCTTTGTTGGGTGGCGCATTTTTTTTGATAGGCAATCAACGTAACAACTACAAGAGAATATGGAAAAGAATTTAAAGAAAGTGCTCGTATTGGGCTCAGGTGCGCTTAAGATTGGTCAGGCAGGTGAGTTTGACTATTCTGGTTCGCAGGCATTGAAAGCTTTGCGTGAAGAAGGTATCAGTTCTGTATTGGTCAATCCGAATATTGCTACCATTCAGACTTCTGAGGGTATCGCTGATCAGGTGTATTTCTTGCCGGTTACTCCCTATTTCGTGGAGGAAATCATCAAGAAGGAACGTCCGGACGGCATTTTGCTGGCATTTGGTGGTCAGACAGCGTTGAACTGTGGAACGGAACTGTACACCAGCGGTGTACTGGAAAAATACGGTGTGCGTGTGCTGGGTACTTCTGTAGAGGCTATCATGTATACAGAAGATCGTGACCTCTTTGTGAAGAAACTGGATGAAATTCCTATGAAGACTCCGAAGAGCCATGCCGTAGAAAGCATGGAAGAGGCTTTGAAGGCTGCGCGCGAAATAGGATTCCCCGTCATGGTGCGTTCTGCTTATGCTTTGGGTGGCTTGGGTAGTGGTATCTGCGCGGATGAAGAGTCATTCATTAAGTTGGCCGAAAGTTCTTTTACATTCTCTAAGCAAATCTTGGTAGAGGAATCTCTGAAGGGTTGGAAAGAAATAGAATTTGAAGTGATTCGTGATGCTAACGACCATTGCTTTACAGTGGCTAGCATGGAAAACTTCGACCCGCTGGGTATTCATACCGGTGAATCTATCGTGGTGGCTCCTACTTGCTCGTTGACCGACGAACAGGTGACGATGCTGAAGGAACTTTCTACCAAGTGTATCCGTCATTTGGGCATCGTGGGTGAATGTAACATTCAGTATGCCTTCAATGCCGAAACCAACGATTACCGTGTGATTGAGGTAAATGCACGTCTGTCTCGTTCTTCGGCTCTGGCTTCCAAGGCTACGGGTTATCCGTTGGCTTTCGTGGCTGCCAAGATTGCCCTGGGATATACGCTCGACCAGATTGGAGAGATGGGTACCCCGAACTCGGCTTATGTGGCCCCGGAACTGGATTACTACATCTGTAAGATTCCCCGTTGGGACTTGACGAAGTTTGCCGGTGTGAGCCGCGAGATTGGTTCCAGCATGAAGTCGGTAGGTGAGATTATGTCTATCGGTCGCAGCTTCGAGGAAATCATTCAGAAGGGTCTGCGTATGATTGGCCAGGGTATGCACGGCTTTGTGGGTAATGATGGTTTGCACTTCGATGACGTAGAGCATGAATTGGCTCATCCTACCGATTTGCGTGTGTTTGCCATTGCTCAGGCACTGGAAGAAGGATACAGCATCGACCGTATCTTTGAACTGACCAAGATTGACCCTTGGTTCCTGGGTAAACTGAAGAATATTGTAGATTACAAACAGAAACTTTCCGAATATAATAAGGTAGAAGATATTCCCGCAGATGTATTGCGTCAGGCTAAGGTGCTCGGATTCTCTGACTTCCAGATTGCCCGTTTTGTGCTGAATCCGCAGGGCAACATGGAAAAGGAAAACCTGATGGTTCGCGCCCGTCGTAAAGAGCTGGGTATCTTGCCGGCTGTGAAACGCATCAATACAGTGGCCAGCGAACATCCGGAACTGACTAATTACCTCTACATGACGTATGCTGTTCAGGGATATGATGTCAACTATTATAAGAATGAAAAATCGGTAGTAGTGCTGGGTTCTGGTGCTTACCGTATCGGTTCTTCGGTAGAGTTCGACTGGTGCTCGGTAAATGCTATTCAGACGGCACGTAAGCTGGGTTATAAGTCTATCATGATTAACTATAATCCGGAAACCGTATCGACCGACTATGATATGTGCGACCGCCTTTACTTCGATGAATTGTCGTTCGAGCGCGTACTCGACGTCATCGACCTGGAACAGCCGGGTGGTGTAATCGTGTCAGTGGGCGGACAGATTCCGAACAACCTGGCTATGAAGCTGTATCGCCAATCTGTACCGGTATTGGGTACTTCGCCCGTGTCTATCGACCGTGCCGAGAATCGTAATAAGTTCTCTGCTATGCTCGACCAACTGGGTATCGACCAGCCGGCTTGGCAAGAACTGACCAGCCTGGAAGATGTGAAGGGCTTTGTGCAAAAGGTGGGCTATCCCGTATTGGTGCGTCCTTCTTACGTACTTTCAGGAGCTGCCATGAATGTATGCTACGACGAAGAAGAGTTGGAAAACTTCCTGAAGATGGCTGCCGAGGTATCGAAGGAATATCCGGTAGTGGTATCTCAGTTCTTGCAGAATACGAAGGAAATCGAGTTCGATGCAGTGGCTCAGAACGGTGAAGTGGTAGAATATGCCATTTCAGAACACGTGGAATTTGCCGGTGTTCACTCTGGTGACGCTACGCTGGTATTCCCGGCACAGAAGATTTACTTTGCTACGGCTCGCCGCATCAAGAAAATCAGCCGTCAGATTGCCAAGGAGTTGAATATCTCAGGTCCGTTCAATATACAGTTCCTGGCTCGCAACAACGAGGTGAAGGTAATCGAATGTAACCTCCGTGCTTCTCGTAGTTTCCCGTTTGTCAGCAAGGTGTTGAAACGCAACTTTATCGAAACGGCTACTCGCATCATGCTCGACGCTCCTTATACCAAGCCCGACAAATCGGCATTCGATATTGATTGGATTGGTGTAAAGGCCAGCCAGTTCTCTTTCTCACGTCTGCATAAGGCAGACCCTGTGCTGGGTGTAGATATGTCGTCTACCGGCGAAGTGGGCTGTATCGGAGATGATTTCAACGAAGCCTTGCTGAACGCTTTGATAGCTACCGGATTTAAGATTCCTCGTCCTGAAAAAGGTGTGATGTTCTCTTCCGGTGCCATGAAGTCGAAGGTAGATTTGCTGGATGCCAGCCGCATTCTGTACAGAAAGGGTTATAAAATCTATGCCACGGCAGGTACTGCAGCCTTCCTGAATGCTCACGGAGTAGATACAGTGCCGGTGTTCTGGCCGGATGAACGCCCGGATGCAGAGAATAATGTGATGAAGATGATTTCGGAACACAAGTTTGATTTGATTGTGAATATTCCGAAGAATCACACGAAACGCGAGCTGACCAATGGTTATCGTATCCGTCGCGGGGCTATCGACCATAATATTCCGCTGATTACCAATGCTCGCCTGGCAGGTGCTTTCATTGAGGCATTCTGCGATATGAATCTGGAAGATATTCAGATTAAGAGCTGGCAAGAATATAAATAATCTGCCAAGACTGCATAAACTGCAGTAACTTGATAAAGAAACACGGTGTTTAATCGTGGAAAGGGATAGCTTTGTGAAGAATAAAGCTATCCCTTATTTCTTTTCTCGATTTGTGTGATTTTTTGAGTTGTTGATAAAAAAATAAGGGAAAATGTTTGGAGATATGAAAATAATCCGTACCTTTGCACCGCTTTTGAAAAGAAAGTGAATGGGCGTTTAGCTCAGCTGGTTCAGAGCATCTGCCTTACAAGCAGAGGGTCGGCGG
>Faulkner_p2__coassemble_3058_pt1 | contig 8857 bp, 5 predicted proteins | sample Faulkner_p2__metabat2_high_PE_042 | metagenome-assembled genome bin Faulkner_p2 | reverse complement strand
TTATTTTCTTTACTTTCCTTCAGTGAAAGACCAATTCTTACGTCTTTTACAAAGTAGTCTTTACCTTCTTCCACAAAAACCTGAACCGCACCTTTGGAAGCCATGTACGATCCCTGCGCACTGCCAAACTCTTCTTGCGGATCAATATACAATTCATTCTGACATCCCACTAAAAGTAGTACACCTGCCAAAGTCTTTAATATATTTTTCATATTTGTTCTTACATTAAAAGTTATTCAAAATTTCCCGGATATTTCTGATTACCCATATACAAAGCTGCCCGTATCCATTTGTACGGAGGATCGTTCTTATAATCGTATTCAATGTGATAAGCACCTACTCCACCGATACGCTGACCGTTGAAATCAAATGTAGCATACTCAAATATCTGACCACCGTGCTTATCATTAAATTCCGGATGAGCAGTAGATTTGTAAGCGCGCTTACCTTGATAATTAGCAGAACCACTATCCGGATGAATACCACCCGTGCGCCAACATTGTTCAAACTCTACAGTAAGAATGGTTTTCCTTGCTTTATCAACCAAATAATTTCCATAAGTAAACTTTTGGGTTATTTTGGTAGTATTTCTATCCCAATAGGCCTGAAATATATAATAATCCAACATTTCTGAAGTTTCCGCAGAACAACGATAGGGTTCACCATCCATTACAAGCAACATATTTTTACCAGTTTCTTGTTCATGAGCCTGAAAACGATCATACAATGTCTTGATAAACCAATACATTTTTTGATTCTGATCCTTGCTATCAGCAATTTGCTGGGTATTTGCCAGCGTACCAGAATGACCATATCTAGGCTCATAGTCAATATCAAAGCCGTCAAGATTATACTTGATTACGGTGTCTGCAATAGCATTTGCATATAATTTGGTAGCCTCAAGTTCATCATTGTTGGCTCTTTCTAGCCAATACTTATGCATATCTTCACCGGCAGGCGTAATAGCTGAACCAATATCTTGCACAATCCAACAAAGCAAAGCTTGACAGCCTTTGACTTCCTGGAAGAATTTCAAGTCAGTTTTCTGTTCTTCAGACAGATTACCACGAATACCCCAAAGCGATACAAAATCCAAGCTATCTGGCAAGCACTTCAAGTAATTCTGCTCATTAGAACCTTTACCGGTCCAATTACCAAACCAACCGAAACCTTTCACATGAGGAGAAGGACGATATTCTTCTCTCAGTTTCCGGTAATGTTCACGAAGCGCAGGCTTCAAATCGGCTTCAGTCTGTGCCTCCAAGAAAGGAATGTTGCGGTCGATGCTTTCCTGTTCCGGAAATGTATCACGCTCTATTTCAGTCCAATCCGAACAACTTATAGTGGCAAAAGTTGCCAATGTTACATATAATAAATGACGTAATTTCATATTTTTCTTTGAATTAATAAGTTAGGTTATCAATTTGTCTGTTTAGGTCTGTTCGGATTCACCCACCAAAGTTTGGTTCCTCCTTTATCCTCACCACCTAAAAGTGTCTGAATTTCCTTCATGCCTTCTTCATTGCCTTTGTACTCATCCGCAGCAAAGCTGAAGCGTTCGGGGGCGCGGGCAGTAGATTCGGCTCCAATTTTATTGGGAAGGCTTAAATCATACAGCTTCATCAAATAAGGATAGCCCGTACGACGATATTCTGTCCAAGCTTCCACAGCATTCGGATAGAGAGCTAAATACTTCTGAGTGATAATCTGCTGCAAATGTTCAGCCTCTGTGCCATCTTCTTTCCACTTCGGAGAAACATTACCGTTTGAAATATCACTGGAATAGGTACCATAACCGTATTCAGAACTTTGCAATGCCTGTGGTTTAGCCGCATCTTGTGCCAAGTATTCATCAGCCTTTCCAGATACTCCCCATTCATCCATTGACATTCTCACTCCATCTTCATAAAATGCTCGTGCATCTCCAGACATCAAATTAGCCAAAACAGCTTCAGCTTTCAGGAAGTAAGTCTCAGAAGCACGGAACCAGTAGATAGGGTCAGAGCCTTCAAACTTAGGACAAGAGGCGAATTCTGCAGTATTTTCTTTCTTTTCGCCCTTGGCCTCTGTGTTACCCGGAGCAATACAATAATAGCCGTCTTTATCATTAAATATTCCTTGCGTGTAGTATTTCTCCAAACGTGGATCATTATACCCCATCAGATATGCCCAGGCAGTAGCACCCATGCGGCTTTCTTTATAATCAATGGTTGCGATAAACGGATTGAGTAACGGGAATTTCGTGGTACTTCCCATCTTGGCTTCATCTGCCTTGAACTCAATGAGACCGCCATTATCGGGGTTCAATGCCTTGGCTACGTATTCCTTAGCTAAGGTTTCATTGGCATAACGCATACGTACAGCCATACGCAACATCAAAGAGTTGGCCAGCTTCATCCACTTGGCAGGACTACCGCCATATACCAAATCGAAATTCGGCATAATATTCGAAGTAGCTTTGTTCAAAACAGCAATGCATTTCTCCAAATCCTGCAACATGAATTTATATACATCTTCCTGCTTATCGGGAGTAGGAGCTAGTGATCCCTTACCTGCATTTGAGTAAACAATAGGACCGAAACAGTCTGTAGCACGCAGCCATCCGGCTACACGAACAATGTTGAAAATAGCCATAACTTCCTGACTCTCGGCATCTTCACTTGTACCTATCTTCTGATAAATCTGTACCCATGGCTGATACACTTTCATGTACAACTGTTCATAAGCATAGTGCATACGTTCGTCGGTAAAATCCCACGTAGCTTCTGTACCCATACGCCAGTTATTATTCATACCAAAATAACCGACAAACTGTCCGGAAGACATTACATCTGTTACGGCGATGTCATTGCCAGGGGCTGTGGTCTGGCTCGGAGATCCAATTGGAATCACACGCTGCTGCATCTCCATCAACTGGGTACCGTAAATCAAACCGCCGGCTTCTAAATCTTCGTCGGTCACACCAGTAGTGCTTCGATTTATATCTACATAATCATCACATGCCGTAGTCAACATTCCACAAGCGGCAAGCAACAAAAAATATCTTTTTATTTTCATAGTTTTCATTGTTATAAATAAGTTAGAAAGCAAACTTTAAGCTAAAACCGTAAGTACGGTTACTTGGTAACATGAAATAATCATAACCCTGACCGAAAGTTCCGGTAGTAGCGGCCAACTCGGGATCGAACGGCGCTTTGTTATAAATCATCCAAAGATTTGTACCGTATACAGATACATTTACACCTTTCACAATATTGCCAAACCACTTGTCGGGGAAAGTATAGCCGATGCTAGCTTCCTGCAAACGGACGTTGGTGGCCGAGTATACATAGAAGGCGTCCAAATCCTGAATGGTGGTATAGTAATCTTCCGGAGTCATCTGAATATTACCCAACATCATGAAGCCTTGTTCACGTGCTTTCAAAGAAGCTTCCGACACACCATAGCGATCCAAATAAGCCTGTGTCTTTGAAATTACGTTACCACCGATGCGAGCCGTAAACATTACATTGGCATTGAAGCCTTTATAGCTAAAGCCATGTCTCCAACCCAGATTCCATTTCGGATTTACAGTACCAATCTTATAAGGAGTGGTTGTCTGAGTAGGAATAGCCTGCCCTGGAATGTAGTTGGCACCTCCATCTTCATCTCTTTCTACGCGTTTGTCTGCATAGAAAGCACCTATTTCATCGCCTTCACGCAAACGAAAACGACCGACTTTGATATCACTCAAGTCAAGCGGTTCTCCTGTTACCGGATTCACTACATTAGAAGGCAACTCCTTCAACTTGTTCTGATTGGCAGTAGCGGTAAAAGTGGTATTGTAATTGAAGTCACCAAAATCCTGGTCATAGCCCAGTGTCAACTCTATACCACGATTCTGTACATTACCTGCCTGTACATAGAGATACTTGTATCCACTGGTGCCCGGAAGGTCGGCTTTCAGCAACTGGTTATACGTATTTGAGTGATAAAGTGTCACACCCAAAGTAATCTTGTTGTTAAACCAACGGCTGTCAATACCTAATTCAAAAGAACGGGTTTTTTCCGGTTTGAAATCAGATAAAGGATAAAACTCAAAGGGAGCTACAGAACCGTTCTCTAACTTATGACTGAGTGTACCCGGAGTAAGACCGGTGAAAGGAATCGGAGAACCTACTTCGGTATAAGAACCACGTACTTTTAAATAACCCAGCACCGGAGAAATACTTTCACGCAATTCCGGAGAAAGGAATTCAGTCAAGATAGCCGAAAGACCTACAGAAGGATAAGGCACCCATTCACGCTTGCTATTCACCAATTGAGAAGGTTTGTCTACACGACCAGTCAAAGTTAAATAAATGGCTGAATTCCAAGAAAGTTCTGCCGATGCAAAGAAAGCAATGTTTCTGCGACGGCTATCACCGCCAGTTTCAGATGGAGAAGCTAAATTTGGATTGACATTACCATACGTAAATTTATTAGGAACCAGCAACAGGTCACCACCGTAACCATGTCCTTTCGTATCATAATCTTCGAAAGAGAAACCTGCATTGACCGTAGCGTGATAGATATTAGCAAACTGCTTGTCGAAGTTTACCATGATATCCGCATATTTCTGACGGAATGATTCGTTTGAATAAGAATAACGTCCGTTGGTACCGGCAAACGTACTGGTAGTAGAAGCATAACGCTTGTCTTCTCTTTCACTATAAGTATTATCCAAACGGAAACGACCGGTTACATTCAGCCAATCGGTAATATCATACTTCAAGCTACCGAAAAACATATATCTGTCCTTGGTTTCAGGACGAACGTTTCGATAGGCAATCCAATACGGATTCTGTGCATCAACACCCATAGATCCCGGTGCCCAGTTCTGTGCATTATACCCTAATTCTTTATCATATCGTTCAAAATATTTCTCGCCAGCAAAATCCAATCCTCTGGGATAAAGGTATACACCTACGATAGGATTGAAATAAGTACCCGAAGAAATCATATTATTATAATACTCACGCACATAGCTAGCTGAAAAATCTAAAGTCAGTTTATCGTTCAGGAACTTGGCCGTATTACGGAAAGTCATGTTATAACGATTATACTTATTGTTCTCTACAATACCGTTTGAATTGACAGCAGCACCTGAAATATAGGTCTGATTCTTTTCAGAACCTACAGACAGATTAAAAGAGTTGCTGAACATGGCCCCCGTCTTGTAGAAATCAGCCGGTTCCCAAGCAGCAGGTGTATCCAATTTATTTCCCCATGAAAAATAACTGCCATCTGCATTGCCATACACATTCTGAAATTTCGGCAATACGAATGGATTTGAAAATTCTACTGAAGAAGCCACGTTTACACGCAAAGTTCCTTCTTTACCTTTTTTGGTATTAATCAGAATAACACCATTGGCTGCGCTGGCACCATACAAGGCTGCAGCCGAGGGACCGGTCAGCACTGAAATGCTTTCAATGTCATCGGGGTTGAAGTTTGCAATACCTTCACTGGAAGATTTGCTATCAAAAGCACTACCGTCGCCTTCGCGGCTTGCCTGGTTTCCGATAGGAATACCGTCTACCACGTAGAGTACGTTGTTATCACCGGCGATTGATTTGTTACCACGCATCACCACGCGTGTACTACCTCCCACACCAGAGGCACTGCGCTGGATATTCACACCGGCCACTTTACCGTTCAGACTATTCATGAAGTTGGCGTCCTTAATAGCAGTCAATTCATCACCACCCACTTTTTGCACGTTATAAGACAGGGCTTTCTCTGAACGCTTGATACCCAAAGCAGTCACCACCACTTCTTCCAGCTGTTCGCTGTCTTCTTTCATCACGATATTCACAGGAGCACCTGTAACCGTAACCGTTTGAGTGGTATAACCGATGTAGCTGATTTCCAAAACAGCCCCCTTCGCTGCCTGCAACATAAAGTTACCATCAATATCGGTCACCGTACCGTTGGTAGTACCTTTAACCAAAATACTTACCCCAATCAACGGCTCACCGATTGCATCCTTCACATTACCTTTTACACTGACCGTTACCCCGGATTGCTGGAGCGATGCAGCGTTTCCTTTCATCTTAGACAATACTATATGACCATTGGTTATGGAATAAGAGACCGAAGTCCCTTTCAACATACGGGCCAGAACCTTCTCCACATTCTCATCCTTGGCCTTTACAGACACTTGGTTCAAGTCGGCAATGTCCGACACATTATAGACTACAGACATGGATGTCTGCCGTCCGATTTCATCCAAAACCTTGGTTAAAGGAGCATTAGAGAACTCCAGGCTCACTCTCTGTTCCTGAGCGGATGCCATAATAGACATGGGCACAGCTAACATGATGAACAGAAAACAAAGGCATTTGTTTTTCAGTGATTTCTTCATTTCTCAGTTAGATTTTAATAAATGTTTCTAATTCAGTTAACAATAAAATGCATTTTTGATTGCTGTACAATAAGTATACAAGGCAGAACGGATATATACTAATCGAAAACAATATATTTTTTGACCCATATCAAAAAAAACTGCAGATGAAGTATTTTCACCTGCAGTTTTCCTACAAATATCAGGCCACCTCTACACCCATCAGGTGCAGTCGATTATTAAATCGCTTTTATTTACGGGCATGTATCTGCACCCCTTCATCGGTCAGTTCATAACCAAAATGGTGGGTAAGCGACAAGGTATTGAGCACCTCCTCCAAGGAGTTGTCTGTCTTGAACAAGCAAGTAAAACGCTTGTTCTTCAAAGAAGAATCGGCAAAATCAATGTTCACATTATATACTTTCGACAAGCAGTCCATAATGTTACCCAACTGCTCGTCGGTGAAGCGGAGTTCTCCCTTAATCCACAGCAGCACTTCTTGCGGACGGTTGAAAGCATACACACCGCTACGACCACTCTCTACATCGATAGAGAAAGTCTGTCCGGGAGTCAGCACTGTACCTTCCTTCTCTTCCGGATGACCATACATCTGTACACTACCTTGAAACAAAGTGGTGACTACCTGCTTTTCACTGCTGCGAGCCCGTACATTAAATTTAGTGCCTAACACCTTGGTACGCACACCCCGTGCATTCACTACAAACGGACGAAGGGTGTTCTTCTTTACTTCAAAGTAAGCCTCACCTTTCAAGTAAGCCTCGCGCTCACCAAACAAACTTCCACCTTTATAAGTAAGTTCTGTAGAAGAATTCAGCCATACCGCCGTACCGTCTGGCAAGATTACGCGGGCACGCTGCTTGGGCAATGTGCTTACCTCATAGACAGACGAACCGCTCATCGTAGCCAGCCAGATGCCAGAAGCCAACATCAAACCAGAGAGAAAAGCAGCAGCCACATAACCATAGCGCTTCCACCACGAACGGTGTGGATTCGATACAGTGACCCGCTGCAAGGAGCCCATTTTTTCAGACTCCACCGAACTACGGAATTTTCTTAACGCAGCTTCCGTATCTGCTTCCTCATAGGCCTCGAAAGAGCGAGCTAAATGAGATGTATAGTATATTTGTTCCAGACGATGTCGGTTTTCTTCTGCCTGAGCCACCCAAATTTCCACCTCTTCCTCATCGTGCGGGGAAAGTTCTCCATTCAAGTAAGCCAATAACTGTGCTTCATCCATATCAATTCCTAATACCTGTGTTTACTTTTACCTATATGGTATGACTTTCTTACGTCATACCATATATAAATACAACTGAAAGGATGAACATACTAAAGAATAATTGTAAAAAGAACACATTTAACATTTTTTTCTTCAGTAGCCTTCCCGTTTATCCACCACCGGCCTACAGCATAGAAAATCTGTATCAGGTGTCATGGACACAAAGATAAGTAAAAAAAACAATATCACAGAAACCTTTTTAAAGCCAAATAACTTTGGAATTAAAATAAAATGCCTAATTTTGTATCATAACATTGCCCATGGAGAATAACGCTTATACTATTCATGCAATAAAAGCTGGGGATCAAAGTTCTTTTGAAAGACTTTACAGATTCTATTATAAAGGTTTGTGCGCCTTTAGTTCTCAATATGTATCCCTTGCCGAAGCAGAAGAAATCGTACAAGATACCATGATGTGGATTTGGGAAAATAAAGAAACAATCAACCCCGATTTGTCGATCAAAAGCCTGCTGTTTACCATGGTAAAGAATAAATCGCTAAATCTGCTCACCCGGCAAGATATACGAAGAAAGGTACATCAGGAAATCATCGATAATTTTCAAGAAGCGTTCGAAGACCCCGATCTCTATCTGAACGGAGAACTCTTCCGGCTCTATCGCACTGCTTTGGCTCACATGCCGGCCGACTTCCGCGAAGCATTTGAACTGAACCGGAAATACCACCTTACTCACCGAGAGATAGCCAATAAACTGGGGATTTCTCCACAAACGGTGAATTACCGCATCAGCAAGGCACTGAAACTGCTGCGCACTGAACTGAAAGACTACCTACCACTACTGCTGTTTCTGCTGTAAAACCGGAAAATTTCACCTGCCCTACGCCGCATCAGGGTCGTTACTGATGCGGCGAAAGTCCGACCCGCCTGCCCCTTATCCGGAAAAATACAAATAAAAACAGGTAAAACATTTGCAAGGTTCGTGAAAATGGAGTACTTTTGTGCCCGATTATTCCGAAACGGGTACTATTAAGTGATTTTCAAGAGATTGGATTCCACCCGACGGAGCTAACTTATACAATTTATATAAGCAATGTACGCAATTGTAGAAATCAACGGTCAGCAGTTCAAAGCAGAAGCTGGCAAGAAGCTGTTCGTACACCACATGCAGAATGCTGAAGCTGGTGCAACAGTAGAATTTGAAAAAGTTCTTTTGGTAGACAAAGACGGCAACATC
>Faulkner_p2__coassemble_2681_pt1 | contig 10709 bp, 10 predicted proteins | sample Faulkner_p2__metabat2_high_PE_042 | metagenome-assembled genome bin Faulkner_p2 | reverse complement strand
TCACATCAATCGATAAAATCGGTTCGAACATCATCGGCACAGGGCGGGCATAGCTACGCTGCTTGAAATTGCCCACCGTGCCCACCACAGACAGATAGTTAGTATCTACATACACTTGTCCGGCTGCATCCTTCCGTTTGTGCTGTTCATAAAAACGCCTGCCTTGTCCATGCTTCGTATCGAAACAAAGAAGAGCTGTTTCTTCACTGATGACCAAGTCATCGGGACCGTAGGGATAATCCGACAGTTCGGCAAGAGTCCTTCCCGGTCCCGGCTGAAAACCGTAGGTCTCGAAAAAGCCCGTATGCGGCAGGAAGCCATTACCCATCATGGCACAAGGAAGAGAGTCGCCTTCGGGCGCATAGCCCGTCTGCATGGTACCCATAGAATTGGGATAAACAAAACCCAAGACAGGAGCTGTGCGCTCCACCCCTTCAAAATCGGCTGCCATCCGCACCAGATTCAGGTAATCATCCACCAGGCGGGCCGAATCTTCGGCAGCCGCCTCATAGCCCAGTGACGAAGGTTCCAGCTTGGCCAGCGACACCATGCAGAGACGGTGGGCATCATAACCCAGGGGAATCATCCGGCGGTCGTACGTCATCACAATCACGGGTTCGAACACCACCCAGCACACCACACTCACCAGCACCAGTTCGGCCAGCAACCAAGCATTGCGACGACGGCGTGCCCATAAACTTTTCCAGATCAATTTCATCAGATGATCCTCCTCTATCTATAATTTTTCATTCAACGATTTCACAATAGGTTGGCGTAAGGAATGCCAGGCAGGAAGCAAGGCCGACAGCACATTGATGAACAGACACACTAACAACGCTGCCAAGAATACCAGGGGAGCAAACAGCATTTCGGCCGACAGCGCCACCTCTACCTCAGCAGGAGGCAGGATAGCCCAGTCGTCCATCATCATAAACACCCAGTCGCGTCCCGCATACACCGCCAGCCAGGAGAGAACCAGTCCCAAGGCACCGCCCAGCAAAGTGAGCAAAAGATTCTCCCACATCACCTGCTTCAGCAGTACCTTCCGGCTGGCCCCGAACGATTTGCGTACGCCCATCTCTGCCAGACGTCCTTCCATGCGGCTGGCTATCATGCCGCTCAGATTGAGCGAAGGTACCAGCAAAAGTACCAACACGATCAACAGTAACTGACGTGCCGTGGCCCAAGCATCAAACTCATCCTGCACCCAAGACTGGAACACCTTAGTCAGATGCGTACGCGGCTGGTTATACAGATTCACCTGCCAACCGGCCTCTCCCAACTGCAGATTAATCTTCCGCACCAATTCGCTCACCTCCTGCTTCAAAGCCTCGGCCTGTGCATCGTCTTTCACCAGGAAAGTCAGGTCGAAAGGTCCTATATAAGTCAACTGAGGCATTCGCGCCTGGTCGTATCCGGGAACAACGGTATAAGGCAGATACACATCGGCAAACGAATCGGAAGTGAGGTAGCTCGCAGCACGCACCACGCCGCCTACACGGTATTCCACAAAATTCATGGAGAAACGGCGGCCTGCAACTCCGGTTGCCGTACCAAACAACCGCTTGGCCAAAGCATCGGTAATCACCGCCACTGGCAGTCCGCCCTGCCACTCAGCTTCCGTAAAGGGTCCCCCATCATAGAAACTGAATTCGTAAATACGGAAGAAAGCGGGATCCACAAATTGGGTCTTCACCTTAAAATCGCCGCTCCTGTCGGCCGGCTGGATGTAGCTATTATCCGACCGTTCATCCATCAGCGAAGCCGACACCGCCTGCACATTTTCCAAGGTGTAGAACCACTCCTTCACCGCCTGATAAGAAGCGGAATGCTGCCATTGCGAACCATCCTTCGTAAAACTGATGATTTGGATATACAGCGTACGGTCCCGGTTCACCTCCGGATAGATAGGAGCTATCCTGACATAGTAAATAAGCACCATGACCAGTGTCATGGCAATGGCCAAACCCGTGCCTAAGATATACAATGCACTGAACAGCCGTTGCTGCTTCATCATCTGCCAAGCCTGTTTAAAATACAGTTTCCACATACATCTTTTATTTTATTTAATAAAGTCACCTCACTCCTCTAACTCCCTATATAACTCCTTATAACTCCCTATATAACTCCGTTATAACTCCTCAACTCCTTATAATAACTCCTGAAAAAAATCACTTCACCTTCAACTTGCTCTTATTCCGATACTGACTCATATCGCTCACCACCACCCGGTCGCCCGGCTGCAAGCCGCTCACCACTTCCACAAATTCGAAATTACTGTCGCCCAGCCGCACCTTACGCTTCTGCAATTCATGGTCTGAGGTACGTACAAAAAGCTCGTACTCCCCTTTACCTACATAATAACTGGCATTGGCTATGCGCATCACATCCTCTTTCACCGCATTCATCACATAAACATCGGTTTTCAGACCGGAACGCAAGCGGCGGTGACTGTCGTCATGTAGCTGCACCGTAAACGAAATGACTCCATTCTTGGAAAGTGGTGTCACACTGCTCACCGTTCCCTCCAGCTTCTCACTGCCCACCTTGACAATGGCCTTGCCGCCGGCAGCTACCCGGTCGCCATAGGTATCGGCAATCTCGCCCTCTACCTTGAAATGGCTCAAATCAGAAATGATAGCCACCTGACTGCCCTCTGCCACCTGTGCGCCAATCTGATTATTGATATACGTCAGAATGGCTTTCCGCGGTGAACGCACTTGTGCATCATCGAGTGTACGTTTCATCTCTGCCAACCCCTTACGGAAGATACTGAATTCCAATTCCTGCACCTTATATTCCGCAGCCAGCACCTCTTGTTCGTTGGCATACTGCTGCTTCAACTGCTCATACTCCAGCTGAGCCACGTTATAGCTCAATTCTGCCTGATGCACCTTATCAGTAGTGCCCGACCCCAAACTGTCCAGGTAGCGTTCGTTACGCAATTCCACCTTCATGCGGTTCAGCTTCATGGCCGACACCTTAATCTGCATCTGCAAATCATTGAGCTTGGTCTGGTTGTTCACTTGCAACTGCTGCAGTTTATAGCTTCTCATCTGCTCCTCGTCGAGCAATTTCTTATACTCCGTCTCGGTGCTCTGCAAGTCCAGTTTTAGAATGGGCGTACCCACATCCACACTGTCGCCCCCCTTTTTATACACCTCCACTATCCGGGTGTTGATGGGCGAATTGATAATCTCCTCGAAAGCCGGCACCACCTTACCCGACGCACTGACACTTACCTCGATCGTGCCTTGGTCGACGGTGGAGAACACCAGATCTTTCTCCTTTACCCCTGTGCGCATCAGCGAAATCAGCACACCGATGATGACGATACCACCCACTCCCCATAGACCATAACGCATCAGTCTCTTATTACGTTCCTTCTGCTTTACTTCTTTCGGTATTTCTCTATCCATAGTCCTTTATTATTATTTTTTTATTTGAATACACATTGAGAGTACATTTCACTGGTTTATCCTGCCAATTCCGTGCCAAAAAATTACTTCTCTAATTTTCAGACAGATAACAAAAAAAGAGGTGTCCGAAAACGGACACCTCTGTACATTTTTGAAAAGCATAAACGAACACCTTCGCTTATTCCCGGTTCATCAGTCGCTGCCGGGCCATCTGCTCAAAGTGCGTACCCGGACGCCCGTAATTGGCATACGGATAGATGGAAATACCTCCGCGCGGAGTGAAATAACCCGTCACCTCGATGTATTTCGGATTCATCAGTTTAATCAGATCCTTCATGATGATATTGACACAATCTTCATGAAACGCTCCGTGGTTACGGAAACTGAACAGATAGAGTTTCAAGCTTTTACTCTCTACCATCTTCACATCGGGTATATAGCTGATACGGATTTCAGCAAAGTCGGGCTGTCCGGTAATGGGACACAGGCTGGTAAATTCCGGACAATTAAAACGCACCCAATAATCGTTTTCGGGATGTTTGTTGTCAAAAGCTTCCAGCACTTCAGGGGCATAATCCTGCCGGTATTCTGTTTTTCTTCCCAGCAAAGAAAGCTGGTCTTTCAATTCTGTCATACGTTATCGATTTAATGTAAGTTTCGTAAAAAAAATAATTTTAAGATGCATTGCTCATGCAGCTAACTGCATCGGCACTTGCAGCCAGTTGCATAAGCACTTGCAAGCAGTTGCATCGGCACATGCAAGCGGTTGCATGCTACATCGCAGCCAGCTGCTAGAAACGGGACGCTTTTTGAGCCAAATACTTCTCCAAGCCCTGACGGCGCAGCGTACAGGCAGGACAATGGCCGCAGCCGTCGCCCGGAACACCGTTATAGCAAGTCAGCGTTTCGTGGCGTACCAAGTCCAGCACCCCTAATTCATCGGCCAATGCCCACGTTTCCGCCTTATCAATCCACATCAGCGGTGTATGGATGACAAACTGTTCGTCCATGGCCAGGTTCAACGTAACATTGAGCGACTTGATAAAAGCATCCCTGCAATCGGGATACCCACTGAAGTCGGTCTGCGACACACCGGTTACGATGTGATGAATGCCATGCTCACGTGCAAACACGGCCGCAATGCTCAGAAAGAACAAATTCCGCCCGGGAACAAACGTATTGGGCACTCCTCCCTCCGGCTTTTCCTGATCCATAGTAATAGTGGTATCAGTCAGCGAATTTTGGGCCAGCGAAGCGATGAACGACACATCCATCACCTGAAACTCCACCCCAGCCTTGCGAGCTATCTCGCGTGCCAATTCCACTTCTTTCTGATGTTTCTGACCATATAGAAAGCTCAGTGCCCATACTTTCTTAAATTCACGTTTTGCCCAATACAGGCAAGTAGTAGAGTCTTGTCCACCACTGAACACCACTAATGCAGTCTCTTTATTCATATTATAATTCATTGATTTTCCAAACTTTATAAGATATGCCATCATCGTACACATCGCTTCCATCCATGCGCTTCACGGCATTGACCACCCGGATGGTAACCGGCAGCACCAATACCTCATACATGGATTTCAAAAGAATCTGTATACACATCATCCCCAGCAATTCCTGCCAGGCTATGATTCCTCCGAAAGCAATGGGGAAAAAAATCAGCGAATCGGCTGTTTCACCAGCCACTGTCGACCAGATGGCACGCGACGAAAAATGTTTTCCTCCACTGGCCAGCTTCATCTTGCTCATCACATAAGCATTCAGAAAGGAACCTACCAGAAAAGCCATGAGACTGGCCGCTACAATACGCGGCGCCATGCCAAACACAAAATTAAAGTGCGCTTCGCCTTCCCAAAAAGGAGCAGCCGGCAAAGCCACAGCAATCAGTCCCAAGGACACCACAAAGAAATTCATCAGAAATCCGCTCCAAATAATGAGACGGGCTTTCCGGAATCCCCAGACTTCGGCAATGCAATCGTTGATAATATAGGAAATAGGAAAGACCAACAGTCCGGCAGTAACGGTAATGCCTGCCACCTGAATGACTTTGGTTTCAAGAAGATTGGCTGCTATCAGGCATACATTAAACAAAATGCCCAAAAGCATAAAAGGTACAGATACTTGTTGCTTCATAACTCCTGTTTTTTACGTGGTGTTCTAGAATACACGACCGCTATTCACGGCATCACATGTTTTTTCGGGCGGCAAAGATACAACAAGTTTGGTATCTTACAAAAAAACTGCCCCGGAAAGATGAACTCTCCGAGGCAGCCTGGTTTGTAATTATATAAAAGATTGGATCATGAATCAGAATTTATAGATAGCACTAACACCGAATACTTTATTGCTACGGCTATATACATCCTGGTCGCCGGCAGTAGGCAATCCCATCTGGGTGAGCATATCACCGCGCGGCTCAACCTTGGTATAATCACTGTACTTCGTCCAGAAATAAGCTACATCTACAGCCAGATGCTTGGTCAGATTCAGACGTGCACCGAAGCCCAAGGAGTAAGAATCGCAAGAGAAGCTGGTATCCCCTTGAAAATCATCGCTCAATCCATAGTCGGTCTTCTGAAAACCACCGCTCACTGTCAAAAACTTATCAATATCCCATTCAATACCGGCCAAATATTCGTGAGTACCATGAGTCAGAGCCTTTTCTTTGCTTCCAGCCATACCGGCATTCTTATCATCGAAGAAATGATATTCAACCGAAGCACGCAGGCAAGGCAAAAATTCATAACCGGCAGCTACTGAAAGGAAAGAGGGAATATCGCTCGGCGTATTTACACCATGCTTGAAATCCTTCAAAGTACCGTCCGGGTCGCTGTTTTTCTTTGTATTGTTTTCAATATTCATATTGGTCTTGAATTCATATTTAGCAGCCAAATTCAACTTGCCTAACTTCACATCCACACCAATAATTGGAGTCAATCCCCAACCTGTCTGGTCGCAGTCCAACTCAATTCCCTTCTGCTGCATTACACCATCAACCTGCTGAACAGCTCCCATTGCTTTTTCTGCAGCTTGTTGTTTAACCAATTGTAATTGTTCAGGGGTCAGATTGCTTCCTCCTCCCATCTGTTCCAAAATAATTTTCTCGAAAATGCCAGTCAATTTTGGGGTAGCCGCTTCAGGATTCATTTTCATATTTAATGAACCGGCATATCCACCAGAAAAGTAGTTCATGCGAGCACCTAAATACACTGCAATCTGATCGGTAACCTGACGGCTTAATCCCAACTGAGCACCAAAGATGTACTGACGACCTTCCATAGAAGAAGTAATGTCATACATATCAGGAGTAATGGTAAATAGACCCTTAGACAATTCTTTGCTGGATTTAGCCACCAAGCCGATAGCACCTGCATCAAACATAGGCAGACCGCTGTCGAACGAAGCTTTACCACCACCTCCGGTAATACCGAAGAAACCGGAAACCGCCCATTTGCCTGTTTTCCATACTCCGTGAATAGAAGGGATAACCGGTGCAGAAGCCTTACCTTCATAATTACGAGTAGAGTTATTATCATCCATCGTCCACAAAGAACTGCTGGCTGCAATATCACGCGTCTGGAAAGCACTTTGCACAGTCAGAGAAAGCTGAACACCGTCATTGGGCAAGAATGCCAAACCGGCCGGATTATAATAAACACCGTCCACATCAATGGATGCACCACGAGCCACCATACGAAGATAAGTGGCATGCTGATTTGTGTTCGTCAAATAATCTCCTGCAAAAGTTGGAATTGAAACGATTAACATCGCGATGTTAATCAAGAAAAATTTTCTCATCTAAATCTTTTTTAATGGTTTTCGGGGCCAAAGGTACAACAAAATTGCACATCCGCAACACTTATGTGCAAATATTTAATTCTTTGCCCTAAAATAATTGGGGAATAAATGGTTTCGTTTGAAACGGAATGCGTTTATTCAGTTTAATTTCATCCCAATGCTACATACGGTTAATCTGTATATGGAACTATTTTACATAAAATAACGAACAAACGTCCGTATATATGGGCTGATTTTCGTAATATTGCATAAGAATGATATAAACAACACATATAATTATGAAAAAAGTTACACAATTTCTACTCGTGTTTTTCTGCCTGGGGCTTTCTTTGACAGCACTGGCACAAGACAAGAAAGATGAGAAAGATGACAGCCAATACCTAGTGGGAGCAGTGCCCGAAGTAGATGGCAAAATTGTATTTACCAAAGAATATCAGATTCCGGGTATGGGGCAAGAAGAAATCTTCAATCGCGTACAGAAGTGGCTGGACACCCGACTGAAAAAGAACGCCAATAACAGCCGAATCGTATATACCAACCAGGAAAAAGGCCAAGTGGTAGGACTTGGCGAAGAATGGATTGTATTCCGTTCTTCCGCCCTTTCACTGGACCGTACAGAAATTCAATATCAATTATCTGTGACATGCCAGCCTGAAAAATGCTGCATGGAAATAGAGAAAATACGCTTCGAATACCGGGAAGGTGAAGAAAAGTATACAGCAGAAGAATGGATTTCCGACAAATATGCCCTAAACAAGGCAAAGACCAAATTGGTGAGGGGATTGGCCAAATGGCGCAAAAAAACCGTAGATTTCATGGATGACTATGGCAAGGAACTGGCCAATGCACTCAGCTTCAGCCCTGCCGAACCGGAAGTGGCCGAACAAAAGACTGAAAGAAAGGAAGGACCTACAGTCATTGTGCCCCAACAAAAAGTAACGGTAACTCCCCAAAAAACCGAAACCGTTGCAGCCAATCCTGTAGTGAACACACCTGCTAAAGCCGCTTCTACAACGGGTACAATCTATACGGAAATGGTTCCTGCCGAACTGCCCACCAACCTGATTCAGATGGGTACCGGCAAACTAGTTTTGGTCATCGGCACTGACGAATTCAACATGACCATGATGACAGCCAACGCCGGAGGTTCACTGGGTAAGATGTCGGGCAAGCCGGTTATCTACAGTTTCTTATCACCCGATCAACCCCACACAGCTATGGATCAGGCAGAAAGCTATGCCGTACGCTTCTACCCTGCCGGAGAAAATACTCCGTCTGTGGTATTGGAATGTAAGAAACTCCCGTCGCAAACGCCACTGGAAGGACAACCCCGTATGTACGTAGGAGAAATTATCAAAGCTAAAGTAAAAAAATAAATCGATGAGTATAGAAGATGCAATGATGGGCGGAATTGTTTTCAAAGGTAAGAAAGACAAGCCCAAAGAAGAGAACAAGGTAAAGACCAAAGCCAAAAAGAAAACTTATATCACCGGACTCCATGGGTCTGGTGCTGCCAAGATGAAAGCAGAAATCCGCCGTAAACGCGCCAACCGAAACAAAAAATAGAAAAGATGCTGAACACTCATTTACTTTCTCCGGATAAAGACCCCATGGGGGCAGCCATAGCTGAGTATGCCCAGCATCGTAAGGCAGACCGCCTGCGGGTGTTTTCATCACAGTTCGACGAGGATGAGATACCCGTCAGAGAATTGTTTCGCACTCGTAAAGAAATGTCCGTGCTAGAGTTGAAAGCTCTGGAACTGGCTCGCGGAAAAATTCTGGATGTAGGAGCAGGAAGTGGCTGCCACAGTCTGATTCTTCAGGAAGCAGGCAAGGAAGTGGAGGCTATCGACATTTCTCCCTTGGCTGTAGAAACCATGAAACAGCGGGGAGTGAAGTTAGTACAGCAGGCCAATCTGTTTGCCGACACCTTCATCGGTCAGTACGATACCATACTGATGCTGATGAACGGTTCGGGTATCGTAGGCAAACTGGAAAACCTGCCCGCCTTTTTCCGCAAGATGAAGCAGTTGCTGCTTCCGGACGGATGTATCTACATGGATTCCAGCGACCTCCGCTACCTCTTTGAAGAAGAAGATGGCAGCATGGTGATTGATTTAGCCGGAGACTATTACGGCGAAGTGGATTTCCAGATGCAATACAAGCAGATTAAAGGCGATTCTTTCGACTGGCTCTACATTGATTACCAGACCCTCTCGCTCTATGCAGCCGAGAGCGGATTCCAGGCAGAACTGATTCAGGAAGGAGCACATTACGATTACCTGGTACGACTCAGCCTGCAACATCCTTGTTGAGACAGTTTCTTATTTATAAAAACAGATTTTAAAAACACATATCTATGAAAGGAATCGTGCTAGCCGGTGGGTCGGGTACACGCTTGTACCCCATCACCAAAGGCATCTCTAAACAGTTGATGCCGATTTATGACAAACCGATGGTGTATTATCCCATCAGCGTATTAATGTTGGCAGGCATTCGGGACATACTGATTATTTCCACTCCGTATGACCTCCCCGGATTCAAACGCCTGCTAGGCGACGGATCCGACTATGGCGTACACTTTACCTATGCCGAGCAACCTTCTCCCGACGGTTTGGCACAAGCCTTTACCATCGGTGCCGACTTTATAGGCCACGACAGTGTCTGTCTGGTATTAGGCGATAATATTTTCCATGGCGCAGGCTTCACCAAAATGCTGAAAGAAGCTGTTCGCACAGCCGAAGAAGAACAGAAAGCTACTGTATTCGGCTATTGGGTAAACGATCCTGAACGCTATGGAGTAGCGGAATTCGACCAAGAAGGCAACTGCCTGAGTATAGAAGAGAAACCAGAACATCCTAAAAGTAATTATGCTGTAGTAGGTCTGTACTTTTATCCAAACAGGGTAGTAGAAATAGCCAGCAACATCCAGCCTTCGGCTCGTGGAGAATACGAAATTACTACCGTAAACCAACAATTTCTGCAAGACGGAGAATTGAAAGTACAGACACTAGGACGCGGATTTGCCTGGCTGGATACCGGCACGCACGATTCGCTGTCGGAAGCCTCTACCTACATCGAAGTATTGGAAAAACGTCAGGGACTCAAAGTGGCCTGCCTGGAAGGCATAGCTTACCGACAAGGCTGGATTGATGAAAACCGCATGCGAGAACTGGCTCAACCTATGCTGAAAAACCAATATGGGCAATACTTATTAAAAGTAATCAATGAACTGAAAGAGACAGGAAGACCTAATTTAGGGTAAAGGCCGACTGACAAAGGCTACTGCAAGAATAGTTTATCCGCAAAGATAAGAATCTCTTGCAGCCTTCGAATACATAAAAACAGATGATGTGCTCCTATTAAAAACATCGTCTGTTTTTTTATTGAACATATTTATTATACCGGGCTACACTTGCACTGAGTTTTCAAAAAATGACAAAGGGGTTAACTGCTTGATAGTCAATAAACGACAAATGCCCCACC
>Faulkner_p2__coassemble_2150_pt1 | contig 15031 bp, 9 predicted proteins | sample Faulkner_p2__metabat2_high_PE_042 | metagenome-assembled genome bin Faulkner_p2 | reverse complement strand
GATGAACATCAGCCACCGTGCCAAGCATATGCCGCAACAGCTCTCCGGCGGTCAGCAGCAACGGGTGGCTATTGCCCGCGCCCTGATTACGCATCCCAAACTGATTCTGGCCGACGAACCTACCGGTAACCTCGACTCCAAGAACGGCAAAGAAGTGATGGAGCTGCTTACCGAGCTGAACAAGGAAGGTACCACCATTCTGATGGTGACGCACTCACAGCACGATGCCTCGTATGCCCACCGCACCATCCACCTCTTCGACGGCAGCATCGTGGCCAATGTGAACAGTAATTTAATGCAGCAGTTATGAGGCAATTCCACTATATCCTACAGACACTCTTACGGGGGAAAGGAGGCAACGTAGTGAAGCTTATCTCGCTGACGCTGGGTCTCACCGTGGGCGTGCTGCTTTTCTCGCAGATAGCCTACGAGCTTCACTACGATACTTTTTATAAAGAGCATGAGAAGCTGGCGATGTTCGGCACCCGCATGATAAAGAAAACCGGCGAAATCACCCACTGGGATTACGACACTTTCCGCCCGGCAGCGGCAGCCCTCATGGAGTCACTGCCCGAAGAGGTGGAATGTGCCACTCCCTTCACCATGTTCATACAACCGGATATCTATAAGGATGACAACAAGCTGGAAGATACGAAAGTACTTTTCGGAGACACGCTGTACTTCCGCACGATGGGCATCGACTTGCTGCAGGGCGATCCGCAGTACCTGGCACAGAGTGGCAATATATTTCTCAGTCAAAGCAAGGCGCGGGAATGGTTTGGCGATGAAAGCCCTATCGGGAAAACCCTGAATATGAATAAACGCCAGAAGCTGACCGTGCGGGGTATCTATGAAGACATTCCCGGCAACGTGCTGTTCCGCCACAACGTAGTCATTTCCCTGCCGACTTTTGAAGAAGGCTACGGACAAGGCACCTGGGACAGCAATGATATGTATATGATATATGTCCGCCTGCGCGAAGCCAATGCCATTGACCGCATCAATGCCCGGATGCCGGATATTTTAGGAAGATATACGGCAGTAAAGGAACGTTGGGACGGCTCTACCCTGGAAGGGAAACTCTTGCCGGCCACCGATTACTACCTCTCCCACCCATCCAACGTGCAACGCCTGGTCATCCTGTTTGTATTGGGATTCTCCATCTTCTTTGTATCGGGTATGAACTATGTGCTGGCTGCCATCGCCACCCTGGGCCGCCGCGCCAAAATGGTGGGTGTGCAGAAATGCTGCGGTGCCGAAACCGGCCATATCTTCGGAATGTTTCTCACGGAAACCGGACTGCTGCTGATGCTGGCCCTGCTGGGCTGTGTCGGACTGCTGTACCTGTTCAGCGAACAGATAGAAGACCTCACCGGCATCTACCGCTTGAGCGAACTCTTCACCTGGCAGACTTTGTGGGTGCCGCTGACCACCGTGCTGGTGCTTTTCCTGCTGGCAGGCGTATTGCCTGGCCGGATGTTTGCCCGCATCCCCGTGACCCAAGTATTCCGCCGCTACACCGACGACAAACGCAGCTGGAAGCGCGGCCTGCTCTTCGTGCAGTTCATCGGGGTATCGTTTATCTTGGGATTACTCCTGACCTCCGCCTGGCAGTTCCATCGGCTGATGACCTTGGACGTAGGTTTCCATACAGAACGCCTGACCGTAGGTACTGCCGTTGCTGGATTCGGACAATACGGCACCGAGTTTGCAGAAGGAGCACAGCGTGTGGCCGATGACCTGCGCCGCCAACCCTTTGTGGAAGAAGTGGGTGTAAGCGAGCAGAACCTGCTGAGCCACTACAGCACCCGCCCCTTACGCATCCCGGGCAGCGAAGCTTTCTGCATAGTACATCACCAATATTTTGCCAAAGGTTTTCCGCAAGCGGTGGGTATGGAACTAGTAGAAGGCCGCTGGCCGGAACACATAGGCGAGGCAGTGGTTACCGAACACCTCGTAAAAGAAATGAATTGGGGTGACCAGGTGGTAGGACGGGAAATGGAAGGTATACCGATTCTTCAGGATTCACCCTCCTATGGGAATGTCCGGGTGGCAGGTGTCATCCGCGATGTGCGCAACATGGGGTTCTTTAATCCCATATATAGCGTGGCCTATATCCTCAGACCCTATCTTTCCGCCACCTTCCACGTGCGCCTCAAGACACCCGACAGCGACAACCTGATGCGCCTCAACCAGTATGTGAAAGACACCTACCCGCAGTTGGGACTAACGTTCCTAAGCTACAAAGACATCCGCCGCGAACAAAACGAAAGCGTATCGCGCTTCCGCAACATCGTGAGCGTAACTTCGCTCTGCATCTTCTTCATCGTACTGATGGGATTGATAGGCTATGTGAGCAATGAGACCCAACGCCGCAGCAAGGAAATAGCCATCCGCAAGGTAAACGGAGCTGAAGCAACCGACATCCTGCGCCTGCTGTCCAAGGATATTCTAAAAGTAGCCATGGGTGCCGTGGTGCTGGGTATTGGCAGTGCCTACTACGTATCCGGCATCTGGATGGAACAATTTCCCGAAAGTACCCTGCCGTCTGTCTTTTGGTTCCTCATTCTGCTATGCATCATCCTGCTCCTCATCGTAGGTACAGTCATAATCAAAGCCTGGAAGATAGCCAATGAAAATCCGGTATTGAGTTTAAAGAGCGAGTAAGCCCCATACTATATAACCCATAAAAAAAAGGCAGGATAAGCAAAACGCTTCCTGCCTTTTCAGTATACTATGAATAGGGATTACTTACAGCAATTACGCGGTTTCAGCTGTTTGAAGAAGTCGTTACCCTTGTCATCCACCAAAATAAATGCCGGGAAATCTTCCACCTCGATTTTCCAGATGGCTTCCATACCCAATTCCGGGTATTCCACGCATTCAATGCTCTTGATATTATTCTGTGCCAGAATAGCAGCCGGACCACCAATGGAACCCAAATAGAAGCCACCATGCTTTTTACAAGCATCCGTTACCTGCTGGCTACGATTACCCTTGGCCAACATAATCATACTGCCACCATGACTTTGGAACAAATCTACATACGGGTCCATACGTCCTGCTGTAGTGGGGCCCATAGAGCCACACGCCATACCAGCGGGAGTCTTAGCCGGACCTGCGTAATAGATAGGATGATCCTTGATATATTGCGGCAATTCTTCACCACGGTCCAAACGCTCTTTCAGTTTGGCGTGCGCAATATCACGACCTACGATAATGGTACCGTTCAATGACAGACGGGTAGCCACCGGATATTTGGTCAGTTCCTTCAAGATTTCAGACATCGGCTGATTCAGGTCAATCTTCACAGCATCGCCTTCGCCTGCTTCGCGAAGTTCTGCCGGAATCAGTTCACCCGGTTTATCATCCATCTTCTCAATCCAGATACCATCCTTATTAATCTTACACTTGATATTACGGTCGGCAGAGCAAGATACGCCTAAACCAATCGGGCAAGAAGCACCGTGGCGCGGCAAACGGATGATACGTACATCATGAGCCATGTATTTACCACCAAACTGAGCACCCAAACCAATGTTATACGCTTCTTCCAATACTTTCTTTTCCAATTCCACATCACGGAATGCACGGCCATATTCATTACCTGTAGTAGGCAGTTCATCGTAATAATGCGTAGAAGCCAGTTTCACAGTCAGCAGGTTCTTTTCAGCCGAAGTACCCCCGATAACGAATGCAATGTGATACGGAGGACAAGCCGCAGTACCCAGCGACTTCATCTTCTCTACCAGGAACGGCACCAATGTATCCGGATTCAACACAGCCTTGGTTTCCTGATATAAGTAAGTCTTATTGGCAGAACCTCCACCCTTAGTCACACACAAGAAGCGATACTCCATTCCTTCCGTAGCCTCCAGGTCAATCTGAGCCGGCAAGTTACACTTTGTATTTACCTCTTCATACATCGTCAACGGTGCATTCTGAGAATAGCGCAGATTTTCTTCTGTATATGTCTTATATACTCCCAATGACAGAGCTTCTTCATCGCAATAGCCGGTCCATACCTGCTGACCTTTTTCACCATGAATGATAGCAGTACCCGTATCCTGGCACAATGGCAATTTGCCCTTTGCAGAAACTTCCGCATTACGCAAGAAAGTCAAAGCCACGTATTTATCATTATCACTTGCTTCCGGGTCAGTCAGAATCTTAGCTACCTGCTCATTGTGGGCACGGCGCAACAAGAAGGAAACATCACGAAAAGCCGCATTGGCCATAGCCGTCAAGCCCTCTTTTTCAATTTTCAGGATAGGTTTTCCCTCAAACTCGCTTACAGACACATAGTCTTTAGTAAGCAGATAATACTCGGTCTTATCTGCTCCATGTTCAAACATAGGCTGATACTTAAACGGAGGTATTGTTGCCATAATTACTTGTTTATAGATTGTTTAAAGATTTATTTAGTACAAAAATAAGCATAAAGGGAATAGACACAAAAGAAAAAGCTACAAAATTATACCTTGTTCACTTTCTGCATTCGTGCTATCAATTCATCGCCCAAAGCCGTCTTCACCTCAATATGCTTCAGCACCGCTGTTACAAACGGATTACTCTCAAAATCTCCCCTTACTTGCTCAAAATCCTGTTCTTTCTCTATGCGAGAGCCGTCTGCCCCGAATCCGGTCATAGAAGCCAGTGAAAATTCTTTTTTGGCATCTTCATACACCATACGATCCAGTCCTACTACGGCCATTTTCCACTGTTCAACGATGTGAATGATATCCGCTGCCGTCATTTCCGAAGGATGTACGCCGTAATATTCTTCCAACTTTTCATACGCCCACGTCCACTCATACGTATAATAGTTCTGGTGCATCCGCTCGAACTCGGCATTGATAGACTTCAATCGGTTTATTTCTCCCGATTCTATACGTTCTATCAGTGCATCCACCTCACTCTTCGGAGCAATCAGTCCCGAAATATCCACCCATTCGCCTGTTCCTATGGAAGTATCAGGCTTCAAGCGTTCACGAATATCTTCATCAGTATGGAAATCAATCTCTTCCAGACGTTTGATAACTGAATTACCCAAGAACTTATGAATGGCTGTTTCATAGAATCCAATGCCTTTCTTCAAGGCCGAATTCCGAATTTTAGCACTGTGGAAAGAATAGATATCAGATAGTTCACCCGAAGCACGACGAAGACTCCAAAGTATTTCACGTCCCTTGAACATCTTCTGCACAGTGTAGGGGCTCAGCAGATTATAATTGATAAAATCCAAACGGTTAGAATCTTTCCGGTTATCTCTTTTCGGCCACTTCTGGGCATCACGTATCGTACCCACACTACGCAGATTAACTCCTGGTACCAGGAATGTGGTATTATTCTGTTCAATCAAGTACGAGAATGGAAGATTCGAAGTATCTGAATGATTCACATGGCGCCCCATAACCAAAGAAAAAGCTCCTACACGCGCCGGCCACAGAATATAAGAATCTGAAGTAGTCTTGGCACCACGCTCCAGTGTACCCTGATGGATAGGACCTAATTTATACATGTGGTTACTTTGATTAGAACCCGAACCAGCATTCATAAAAGAAAACATACCCGCAATCAGCAGCGTAGATTTATGGTGGGTCACCGTAAACGGTCCGGCAAAGATGGCACAAGCTTCTCCATTTTCACCTTGGCAATTGCTGAAAAACAAGGAATCGGAAGCAGAATAGTTATGCCCCAACTTACAAGCCTGCCCTATAAAACACCGTGTAAGCATGGCTCCATCGTCTACCGATGAACCGGATGAGATAATAAAATCATCACATATCACCCCATCACCGATATGTACCGGAGCCTCCTCATTACTGTTGATACTACCGTTGTAGAGCCTGCAGGTGCCACTGATACGACAGTAATCACCCACACGCACATTTTTGATAGAACCGGTATTTAGAATCATTACATGACTGCCCACCGTACCCACTGCAGAAGCATGCTTATTGGAGTAAAAATCCGTAATAGCCTTTATGCGGGCAATTAAATCCGGACGATGACGATAAAGTGTAGTAATATAAGCCAGGTGGGCAGAAAGCTTATCATTAATCAAGACCTCTCTTCCCCCCGTTTCATTCAGTACCGCTACCTCTACGCCATTGCCAAATTTAGAGATACCGTCCACCAGCATAATATCCACATTTTCGATAAATGTGTCGTGGCCTATTTCATAATTGGCAATGTAATTCTGCACATTTTCAATGCAGCAATTATCACCCACCGTTACATGATGCAGCGTTACATGACGCAGTCCGGCATGCTTTCGTATACCTCCCGGCAACAGAAATTCGGTTTCAAATACACCTAACCTCACTTCCCCAGAAAAGCGTGTATGATGCACATATTCAGTAGTAAACTTTTCTGCTACCCAAACCTTTCTCCAGTCATCAGCCAAACACGACTGACTTTTTAACTGAAGCACTTCGTCTTCTGTTAAATGTCTGTAATCCATAACCTTAAAATTAGTTCAATAACCTATAATCCAGATTCAGGCTATGCACACTCATGCCCTTCCTGAATCAATATTCACCATTTTCGTCGTACGTCTGATAAAGAAAATCATTATAGGGATACTTCTGTACATGCAGTTCACGAATGCGTTTATACACCTCATTCTTGAATTCTTCCATATTCAGTCGCTCGCGGGCAGAGATAAAGAGGCAATTATCCTCCATTTTCGCCATCCACGTCTTCATCAGTTCTTCGAGTGTTAAGTTCTCCTTGGTTCTGGGGGTAAGGTCATCAGCCGCTTTTTCCACATAGGTATAAGCGTCTATTTTATTAAATACAAGCACCATGGGTTTACCGGCCGCACCGATATCAGCCAATGTCTTGTTCACTACTTCTATCTGTTCTTCAAAATCCGGATGTGAGATGTCTACTACATGCAACAGCAAATCGGCTTCGCGCACCTCATCCAGCGTAGATTTAAAAGAGTCCACCAGGTCGGTAGGCAATTTACGTATAAATCCTACTGTATCCGAAAGCAAGAAAGGCAAATTCTCGATAATTACTTTTCTCACGGTGGTATCCAACGTAGCAAAAAGTTTGTTTTCTGCAAATACTTCACTCTTGGAAAGTAACGTCATCAAAGTAGATTTACCCACATTGGTATACCCCACCAATGCCACACGAATCAAGCGGCCCCGATTCTTACGCTGAGTAGATTTCTGCTTATCAATTTCAGCCAGACGTTCCTTCAGCAGCGACATACGATTCAGGATAATACGACGGTCCATTTCCAGCTGCGTTTCACCCGGTCCACGCAGACCTACGGAACCTTTACCACCGCCGGCACCCGAACCACCGCCCTGACGTTCCAAGTGTGTCCAAAGACGTTGCAAACGCGGAAGCATGTATTTATATTGAGCCAATTCCACCTGCGTTTTGGCATTGGCCGTTTGCGCACGCATGGCAAGATATCCAGAATCAGTGACGTACGGTCTAAGATCTTTATTTTCAGTTCAGCCTCAATATTGCGGATTTGCTTGGCCGAAAGTTCATCATCAAAAATCACCATACCCACTTCACGTTCAGCCTCTTCTTCATCCTTGATATATTGCTTTATTTCTTCCAGTTTACCTTTACCCACATAGGTCACCGAGTTCGCCTGGTCCAACCTTTGGGTAAATCTCTTCACTACTTCCGCCCCGGCTGTCTCAGCCAGGAAAGCCAGTTCATCGAGGTATTCATTGGTCTTACGCTCATCCTGTGTCTTCGTAATCAAACCTACCAATACCGCCGTTTCCACCTGTGCTTCGGAAATTACAAATTCTTTCATTGCCATAAATTCTATACCTTCTTAAATTCTAATCTGTTTTTATAGGGGGCAAATATAAGGATTTATCAGCAAAGATAAGGCTATAGAGAAATAAAAAAAGGGTGCGTCTGTGACACACCCTTTTTAATATCAGAAAATAAACTATATTAATTGTTTACTTGCAATAAAGTCTTGGCATTCATGACATAAGTCATCGGTTTTCCATCATTGTCAATCATGTGTACCAATTTACCGAGATCGAAAGTCTTGGAATCTTCATCGTAGGTTCCTAACGGATATTTGGTTTGTTCTACCTGGAAGTTGCCGTATACAGAGCCGAATGTATCCCATTCTACATCAGCAGCCGGACCCTTACCATTGACCATCTTCCAACCAGTTTTCACCATCGGAACGAAATAGAATCCCGGATAAGTTTCACCATCCAGATAAACATAAGGTGTTTCAAATCCGTCAGGTATCACCGGTGTGCCAAACAACCCATTCAAATAGTCATTTGTATAAGGACACAAGAAGCGATAAAGATTTTTTTCCGGATGCTTCTCCAGTTTGATGCCTTCCAGTGGAATACCTGCAGCATTCCAAGGCTCGAACATATTATCAATCAAAGTGGCGTTTTCGCTGACTACATTCCAGATAAGCGGACAAACCACGATGAACGACTGAGAAGAAACCGCATAAGGAGTACTTTCCTTGGCAGCAATTGATACTTGATATTCTACGTCACGTTCCAAATTCTGATAGGACACAACCAAAGTTGTCTTATTTTGACCCTCTTTGAAAGTAACTGTGGTAGGAACAGTGAACAATCCTGCGGCACCTTCTCCCAAGCTCACGGTCAATTCAGCCTGATTGTTGTCAGTTACATTTGAGCGGTACACATCAAGACTAAAAGTACCATCAGTTTCGTCCAATGTGATGTTGGCACTCTGTGAAGAAGAGAAATAAATTCCTGCTCCTTCAGCCTGAGGCCCGGGAGTATAATCATCATCCGAACATGAAGTGAGAACTCCTAAATTGAATACGGACAGGCACATCAGCGCCATCATCCATTTAACTATATTCTTCATACTCATTACATTCTAAAAATTGTCTATAGCTAGCCTCCTGAAGCAGGAGGCTATAATTGAAATAAATTAATTACCCGGAGCAAATTCACCGATCGGAGTTGGACGTACCGGAATGGCACCCGACGGGTCGGGGTTATTCATACCTTGCAGAGCTACGTTAGAGTCCACCTCATCCTTCGGAATAACCAATGTCCAGTTGGGCTTGCCACCTTTGCAGTTAATCTTCAAGATATCTTCCTTGTAGTTAGTGCCTTCATAATTCTGAATCACATCCGGTTTCAGACGTTTAGCGGTGGGGAAAGCAACTCCTTCACCCCAGAATTCGATACGCATCTGCTTCAGTACTTCCAGCTGGAAAGTTTCCAGACTAGGAGACAAGCAATTATAATCTTTCTGGCGATACTGTTTTATAAAGTCGGTCAGCAGTTTCTTACCGGCATCCAGACCCTGACTTGCTCCTACCGCTTCGGCTTCAATCAAATACATTTCTTCTACACGCATCACTGGAATATCTACCGCTGCGCCAGCCTGGAATGTCTTGTAATCACCGCCGGCACAACGGAATTTCAGCGACAGATAATCGGGCTGTTCATCCAGCCAGTCTTGCCCTTTAACCGATTCATAGTTATAAAAACTTCTATCCGGATCTAAGAAAGCATATTTACGGAAGTCTGTTTTGGGAATCATGTCATACAGATTGCGGGCAATCTGCAATTTCGACAAAGAGCTATATCCCCAGTCAGCTTCACTTGATATATGACCAGTAAAATTAGCCAGGTTACCCATATTGGCTTCTGTGGGATGCAGATACCACATCCAGGCAGAAGTGGCCGTGTTGAAACCGGTAGTCGGGTCTAGCCATTCCTGTTGAGTCATCGGAGTTGCCCCTGATGTTTCAATTGCCTTACGGGCAAATTTAGCAGCTTCTGCATAATTCTTGTCCCACAGATGTACTTTGGCCATCAAGCCATAAACCACAGCCAAGCTGGGGAAATTCTTGGTAGCCGGTGTAAAATCTTCCAGCCCGATTTCAGCTTTCGCCAAATCTTCCAGAATGAACTTCACCATCTCATCATGAGGGAGGCGCGGATTATTCTTAGCTATATCATTAGTAGTCTCTTCCGTTACCTTAGGAACAGTAAGCCCCATCACCTTGCTACAGTCTGTATAGATGTTTTCCATCGGTTCGAACAGTACCATCAAATTGTAGTAATTGAATGCACGGAATGCATGTGCCATACCGCCATATCCCCGCATATCCGATGAGATAGACGGATCGGTTACATCCACTGCTGCAATCACGTCATTGGCTGATTTGATGAATTTATACAAGGTAAAATAAGGCAAGAACGATGCGTAGCTGTTATCAGCCATCTGAAGATTAGCACTAAAGGGCCACCACCAGTCGTAACCATAATCCTGAGCTACTATATCACCCAATAATTGAGTCTGTGCCAGCATCAGGGAAGGATAAGCCAGGTCTGTTTCATGTGTCTGTTTTCCGTAAACCAGATATCCTTGCACCATTTGAGAAGGCATACCGTTTACGGCTGCTTCGAGCGCCGTAGCCGAAGCACCAATTTGCTCAGAAGTTGCCTGTGAACTTTCTGGAAGCACTTCTTCAATACAACTGGAGAACATAAATGTCGATGCAGCTGCTAAAGAAAGGAGTTTTACTATATTCTTTTTCATACGATTATATGCTTTGTATAGGTTTAGAATTCAAATGACACACCACCGGAGATGGTACGCATCGGTGAATAATTAGTTGCATTGGATGCAGCGTCATAAGACTGACGCGGGTCAAATCCCTTACGCTTAGACCAATAGAAGACATTTTCAGCCGACATATAAACTCGCAGCGCATTGATAGCCAGCTTCTTTGTCCACTTAGAAGGCAATGTATAACCTACATTGATGTTCTGGATATTCAGGTAGCTGGCATTTGTCAAGAAGCGAGTAGAGGTAGCTGCCGAATATTGGTCATTCATCTGGAAGCGAGGAATGTTGCTGTTCGGATTATCCGGAGTCCACGCCTTATACAAGTCCTTGTGGTAGTTAGAGCCCGGTGTACCTGATGGAGAAGACATGAAGTAAGCATACGTACCATCCACAGACTTACCACCAAGCTGATAAGTAAAGTTGATACCGAAGTCGATGCCATACACTTTCAATTTAGTACCGAAACCACCAAATACTTTTGGAATACTGGATTCTTCTGTAATGTAATAGTCAGCTTTACTCCAGTTGGTTGTCGTTTCACGACCGATGATATTACCTGCTTCATCTTTCTTGTTGATGTACCACATAGATTCACCGTTTTCATTCACACCGGCATAATCTTTCAAACGCCAAGTGTACATAGAAAGGTCTTCTGCGATAAAGAACGAACCACTGGAGTAGCCTTTATAAGCCTTTCCGTCAGCGGTATATTCGGTAGAAACCTTTTTATCATTGTCCAACGTTTTCAGTCTGTTCTTCAGTGTTGACATGTTCAAGTTCACATCCCATGTAAAGTTGCGTTTGTCGAAAAGGTTAATATTGACATCCATTTCAACACCAGTATTAATCATGCTACCTACGTTGTCCAGATAAGAAGCGTAACCTAAAGAAGGAGCTACCGAGAAGGAGAACAACATATCAGAAGTCTTGCGGTAATAATATTCAATGCTACCGGTTACGCGGTTCCACAACTGGAATTCAGCACCGATATTGAAGTTGGTGTTGGTTTCCCAAGTGATGTCTTTTGTACCCTTGGCTGCAAAGGAAGTACCGATGTGGTTATCAGAGTTCACGATGTTGAACACGTCTGTGTAACGGAAGTTACCGATATTATCGTTACCTTGAGAACCCACAGAAGCTTTCACTTTCAGTTCTTGTACCCAATCGGCATCAAACCAGCTTTCCTTGTTGATCAGCCAAGCACCACCTACTGACCAGAACGTACCCCAACGGTGATCCGGATGGAAGCGAGACGATGCATCACGACGCAAAGAAGCAGAACCGAAGATGCGCTCATCATAATTATATTGCAAACGTCCGAAATAACCTTCGTTGTTAACACGTTTGATGCTAGAATAAGCACGTTTACCATCGATTACGGCACCATCCAATTCCTTGTTATCCTGTGAGAACATGTTAGACTTGCTACCACCTAATACATAACCACGGTTATCATAATATTCGTGACCCAGCAAGATGTCAAAGTTGTTATTGCCAAATGAACGAGCATACGAAATCAACTGTTGCAAGTTGTAGTCATAGGTACGTTGATGTTCCTTACTTACTGTACCACCGGTTGAATCAAACTGACCATAATAAGGATTGTGTACAGTAGTGAAACGTGTTTCATCCAGGTTGAATGCACCGTTGATAGTAATCTTCAAGCCTTCAATCGGAGTGATGTCTACAAAACCGTTTACGTTGAAGGCATTACCTTCTGCGTTGTTCGTATTCAAGCGGTTATCCTGAATCGGGTTAGCATCCGAGATAAAAGGACGAATCATACCCGCATTGATACCACTACCGTAGTCCATCATTTCAAGACCGTTCTTATCCAGCATGATGCTACCGTCGGCATTACGTACGAAAGCCGGATAAATAGGAGCCATCTGAGAAGTAAAGGCCCATACATTGCCTACAGAAGAGCTGTTACCATTATCGCTCAATGAGTTCGTATCAAAGCGAGCGTAAGAGATTGTACCACCTACTTTCATCCATTTCTTAGCCTGATAGTCTGCTCTCAAGCGGGCAGTCAGACGTTTCAGGTCAGAACCATAGGTAATACCTTCATTTTCCAAGTAACCTAATGAAGCATAGAATGAAGATTTTTCATTGGCAGCACTTACAGAGAAGTTGTATTCCTGACGCATACCGGTACGAGTACCTACATCTTCCCAATCATCGGGAGTCAGCAAATAATCGCGTCCCTTATAATTAACCACTCTACCCAACGTAGCAGCCGGATTCAAACGACCGTTCAAACCAATCAGATACTGTCCTTCAGGAACGGTATATACATTGTAACCCAAACCACCGTTGGCACCACACAGATTCTTGTTGGCTTCCATCCAAGCATCCTGAGCGCTCATACCCTTACCATTCATATAGTAATTGTTCATGGCTCTATAGTGCATTTCGTAAAATTCACCCGGATTGTCGATGACATCGTATTTCTGCAAAGCACGGGTATTAGCACCCCACTTGGCATCAAACTTAACGACCGCTTCGCCACGAGAGTTAGCCTTTTTCGTAGTAATGATAATTACACCGTTGGCACCACGTGCACCATACAATGCATTGGAAGCAGCATCCTTCAATACAGTCATAGACTCCACGTCGTTAGGATTGATATTATTGATATCCCCACTGTAAGGAGAACCATCCACCACAATCAAGGGGTCGTTACCAGCATTCAAAGAGCTGAAACCACGAATCTTTATAGAAGAGGTAGCACCCGGAGCACCGTTGCTTGAAGTCATGGTAACACCCGGCACAGCACCAGCCAGTGCTTCAGTAACGCTAGTCACCTGCGACTGCTCCAGCTTTTCAGAGCCCACTACCTTAGCAGAACCGGTAAAAGCCGATTTCTTGGCGGTACCGAAAGCCACTACCATTACTTCGTCCAGCATTTCCGTATCCGATTTCATCATTACTTTTACATTCGGTTTGATGACTACTTCCTGTGTTTGCATTCCGATGTAGGAAACTTGCAGAGTTTTTGCCGAACTTGGTACATTGGGCAAATTAAACTTATCATGTTGCTTATAAAACTCATGGCTATCCTGTGAAAACTATAAACGGCATCGCCGTTTATATAAACGACACCGCTGTTTGTATAAACGACAGTGCCGTTTGTAAAAACGGCGATGCCGTTTATAGTTTATATATGTATTCTCGAATATTACCGATACTATAAAGAACTTTATCCTATTGCTATCAGTTTATTCTCAATCAATCTTTCCAGTGAAGCACTTCCCCAAATCATGGATAATTGTTTGGTCCAATATAGCAGAATATAGCTGGGTGGTTTTTATACTTTTATGCCCCAATAATTTCTGCACAGTAGTGATGTTTACACCTATATATATTAATAAGGTAGCATTGGTATGTCTGGCCGTATGAAAAGTAACTGTCGTGTGCAATCCTGCCAGTCTCGCAATTCGATTCAGTTCTTTATTCACATTTGAATTATCTTTCAGGCAAAAAAATGAATTCAAATCTATTCTATATTTTTCTAATATACACATTGGCTTTCCATGAAACAGCAAAGAAAGAGGTAAACGAACACATGCACCTGTCTTTACAGATGTATATTCCAGCCAATTGCCTTCTTTTAAATTAGAGTAGCTGAGGTGGGTAAAATCAGAATACCTCATGCCAGTATAGCAACAAAATAAAAAGGCATCCAATGTCTTTTGCAGGTTTAGGTGTTTACCTGCCAACTCTAACTTTTCTAATTTATACAGTTCATCAGGCATGAGAAATGTATGATGAGAGTCTACAGCCTTGATTTTATAATGTCTAAAAGGATACTGTTCCCATGAAATATATCCTTTATGCACAGCTAAATTTACATAACGCTTTAATTGCTTCATATGCTTGGCAATAGTATTGGTATGAAGGCCTTGGTTCTGCATGAAATAGTCAAAACGAGTGAGAAAATCAAAAGTTAACTCTGCAAAAGCAATGGAGGACTGAAAGGTTTGCAGAAGATTCCACGTGGTGAAGTGATTCCTTTTTGTGCTAGATTTAATGGATGCTAATTCTATCTCATGAGAAAAAAAAGAGAGAAAATCATCTTTTTCTCGTTTACGCTTGCAAACTGTTAAATACGCATTTGAGATTCTGCTTTTACATAAGCATACAATTTTAAATACAATACGATTCATATCTATTAAAACTTAAATGTAACCGATACATAATATATAAGATGAATCTATAAAGTTCTTCTAGTTTATTACAAAACTATGATGATATGAGTTGATTATTTAATAGAAACGTAAATGGTGGCAGAAACAGTTTAGCATACATATATTGTATGCTTTAGAAAATCTCGTTACAAAAAGCTCCTTACTATTAAAAATTAACAGATTGAAATGTTAATTTTTAAATCTGATAACTAAAGATAGATATTTTTATTTTGCCTTTTTGATTATTTTTATAACGG
>Faulkner_p2__coassemble_1883_pt1 | contig 18579 bp, 13 predicted proteins | sample Faulkner_p2__metabat2_high_PE_042 | metagenome-assembled genome bin Faulkner_p2 | reverse complement strand
CTGCTGCGTACATTCTATTACATAGAAACAGCGGGCATCCGGATTTTCCACCCTCATCAGTATAAGATAATGAGACCATGAGAGACTGAATGCAGGTTCTTCTGACTCCGGACAACCAGCTAACCCGTGATTAACCGGTGAGGCCTTTCTAAATTGACAACCAGTGGTTGTCAGATTGCCGTAAACTAAATAAAATTGCCGGATCTGACGCAAATTAGAATACGACCATCCATCCCCCAGCCTATCAGTCAAACGTCTGGAGAGTTCTTTCAGCACCCCCTTTCCGTATTCGGCTCTTGCCTCTCCCTTTTGCTCATATTCTACGATATATTGTCCGATATGAAACTTAGTATAGACCTCAGCTATATTGACGGCTGTCGCCACACGTTCCCTGGCCTGCGTAACGAGGTCTACTACCTTCAGAAACAGGTCGTTTATTTCTTTATCACTTGCGCTAATGGCTTTTCTCATAACTTAATTCTCTTCAATATTCGCAAGGAGCTTTTCCAGTTCCGCCACCGCTCTGCTGATGGTCTGGCTTTTATCCTTGATGTCGGCCATCAGTTCTGTCAATGTTCTAGTATCCTCTTCACCACCTTGCTTAATCCAAGTGATATCAAGACTGGTCTTATCGCGTTTCAAGATTTCATGTACCGGATAACAACGCCAACGTCCGGAAGGATTCTTCTCCGCATCAAAGGTTTGCTGGCGGGGTTCTGCATTGTAACAGGCCACAAAATCGTCCAAATGATGGCGTTCCAGCTTGTTCGTGGCCAATGTATGCTTCACGTCGGTACGGTAGTCATAAATCCATATCTCCTTGGTGGGTTGCCCCTTGGTAAAAAACAAAACATTGGCTTTCACCCCCTGAGCATAGAAGATACCGGTAGGCAAACGTAAAACAGTATGCAAATTAAAATCGGAAAGCAATTTCTTACGGATTGTTTCGCCGGCATTACCTTCAAACAAAACATTGTCGGGCAAGACGACGGCTGCTCTGCCTCCAGTCTTCAACATCAGCATCATATGCTGCAAGAAATTCAACTGATTATTTTTGGTCTCCACATAAAAATCAGGACGGTTTATCTCTACCGAGCCTGCCGGTCGGGTACCAAACGGCGGATTTGCCAAGATAACATCCACCAACGTCTGCGGTTCTTTTTCCAATGAGTCTTCACAAACTACAGGACTCCGATTGGTACCGATGCCATGCAGATATAGATTCATGGAAGCCAAAGTAACTACCAAAGGCGTATTATCCACACCATGCAAAGCCTGATTATTCAAGAAGTCCAGCTTCTCCTTACTGGAACTTTGATTCTTCATATAATCATATGCTGCCAATAAGAAACCGCCGGTGCCGCAAGCCGGGTCGCAAACCGTTTCGCCGCTCTGAGGCTGCAAACAATCCACCATGGCTTGAATCAACGGACGAGGCGTAAAATACTGTCCGGCTCCACTCTTCTTGTCCTGACCATTCTTTTCCAAGATACTTTCATAAATGGCCCCTTTTACATCACCGTCCATAATCAGCCACTGTTCTTCATCTATCATCGTAATGACTTTCTTCAAATAGACCGGTTTGTCTATCTTATTTTGCGCTTTGGTATAGATGGTACCTATCAGATTGTCCTGACCGGACAGCATCTTCAATGTATCTTCGTATTGCTTTACTAAATCAAAGCCATCTAATTCCACCAAATCCTGCCAACGATAGCCTACTGGAATGGCTGATTCTTCAAAGAGTGCTTCATTTTCGGCATCCATCTTCAGAAACAGAAGATAGGTTAGTTGTGTAATATAATCCGTAAAGCCAATACCTTGCCCGGCAAGCGTAGTGGCCAGATTCCATACTTTTTTTGTGAGCGTCTGCTCGGTTGCTAGTTGATTAGCCATAATTTTATGATGCTGTTTTTCTATAAATTACAAAATTAAACAAGGAGCAGAGTGCTTCATCCGCATTCTGCATATTCCCGAAAGCATAAATCAGTTGGGCTGCCTGCGTACGGTTGTCGTCTCTAATTTCCTTTACCGTACAGCAGCCATTAGAGGCGATGTATTCCACCACTTTACTGATTACTTCTTTCTGCTTGTCAGTGATGCCGCTTTGCTTCTGTCCGCACCACAGATTGAATAGCTGGCGAGCAGAGGTATAAACACATTCCAGACGATTTACCTGACGGTAAGCATATCTAGCCAACTGAATAAGATTGGTCAATGCTTCCCGTTCTTCCTTTAAGGTCATTCGCTTAACGGAATCAGGAACCACGATAGCATACGAATTCCAAAGCTGCTTGGCCGTGAAGCGGCTACTGGCCATCTTCAGCTTATTCTCCAAATCCTTGAGCATACTGTAGGTAATAGGAAGCCCTTCATTGTTATAGATGATGCGAAGAGCTTCTATCTCATCGGCATATTCCTTACAATAATCCTCAAAAGCTTCCGTTGTTTCCTTGGCTTCTTCCACTGAAAACCCTTTGGAGATAAGAGTATCTTCACCGGGCATCAGGTGAGTAACAAACCCTGCTGCCAGAATAAGGATATACCGACGGGCGTCGGCATGATTAGCCAGCGAAGAAACCAAACCTTTGCGCTCCAAATTCGGCTCATTGACATCTGTAAAGGGGGGCAGGGAGGCTTTTTCCAAAGCTGTATAAATCCTCTTGGAAAGGTCTTGCATATCCTCACCAGACAATCGGATAAATTCATTCCGCTGACCGGAATCCGCCTTATTCCAATAGCGGGCCAATACAGCCGCCAGCCGTTTCAAATAGCCGTCGGGCAAATAACCGTGTGCTATCTTTTCCAACAAAGCTTTTAAAGTGATGGTTTCTATTTCGGGTCCTTCAGAAACGGTAGGTATCCCTTTATCGCTTTCTGTTACTCCTACTGCATCGACCAGAAAAAAGCAGTCTTTACTCCACGCATTAGGTGTAACATTCCGCAAGGCATCGTCTCCTATGGTACGCACTCCCCGCCCCTTCATCTGAATATATAACGGAAGCGAAGCCACATCGCGCATGAACAACACCACTTCCAAGGGCTTGACATCTGTACCAGTGGCCACCAAAGTACAAGTCACGGCAATCCGAAAATCTTTATCATTACGAAACTGACGAATCAACTCGTTACTGTCGCCCGCAGAATAGGTAATCTTCTGTACAAAACGGTTGTCAGAACGCCCAAATACTTCTTTAGCTATTTGCACAATGTTACTGGCATGGGCTTCATTCAAGGCAAAGATAAGCGTCTTGGGCAAATAATCCATATTCGGTTCACGCGGTGGATCATTAAACATTTCAGTATAGACTGCATCCCGATAGGTACTCAATATCAGTTTAATCTGAGCCGGGTTGATGATACTCCTGTTCAATTCTTCGCGTGTATAGTTTTTTGTTTCTTTAATGCTGACGGTCTTTATGTTACCTGTATAACGGGTTTCCACCCGGGTTTTCTGTCCTTTAAGTATGGCACCCCCTTCTTCAGTAACCTTCGTCTTAATCCGATACACGCGACAGTCCACATTAACACCATCAATGACAGACTGTTCTAAAGTATAATTCACCACCACGTTATAATTAAAGAAAGCCTTGGTTGCAGGAACAGGAGTGGCGGTTAGTCCAATCAGCCGTGCAGTGTCAAAATACTCCAAGACCTTTTTCCAATTGCCATAAATGGAGCGGTGACACTCATCGATGATTATCAAATCAAAGAAATCATGCGGCAAGTGGGGATTGGGAGGCAATACAATTTCTTGAATCTCATCTGCCTCTTCATCATCATCCATATCATCCGTTATCGGCTCTCCTTTTAAGAAAGAGAAAAGACGTTGGATAGTAGAAATCACCACATTGCTATCCTTAGGTATCTCGGCCGAACGTAAACGGTTCACGGTAAATATGGTGTTGAAAGCATCTCCATTTTCCGTTAAACGAAAAGTACCGAATTCGCCTTCTGCCTGCTTGCCCAGATTGTTTCGGTCTACCAAAAAGAGTACCCGCCGCATAGGGGTGTAGCTCAGCATACGGTAAGCAGCCAGGCAAGCCGTATAGGTTTTGCCGGCTCCCGTAGCCAATACCATCAATGCGCGCTTATGGCCGTTACGAAAACTTTTTTCCAGTTGGGTAACCGCTTCATACTGACAAGCACGAAGTCCTTTATCCCGAAGTGTAGGAAGACCGGCAAACGGGTCATTAATACCCAGCAAAGCTACCAAATCTTTAGGCCTGTAGATTTGATTCAGTGCTTTCCAATCGCCGTTCTTGTCGCGATAATCTCGGAAAAACAGTTCTTTTCCATTTGATGTAAAAAGGAAAGGAAGCGGATTTTGCCAAGTCTGATAGCAATGAGGAACACTGCGGGCATAGCCTATGGCCTGCGTGCAAACCACGTCAGAAGCCACATCTACTTCTGCACGTTTGGCTTCTAATACGCCTACAGCTTTTCCATTGATAAACAAGAAGTAATCTGCTTCTTTATTACCTTTAAGTAATCCTTCACGAATGGCCACAGCCGACATATCTGATTCAAACTCATCACGATTGATGACTTTCCAACCAGCATCCTTAAACCATTGGTCTATTCTTTCTCGGGCTTTTTCTTCCGGTGTCATGGCACATTGATTTATTTGTTCTACTTAAAGCTTCCGATAATTATTATTATGAGAAGTTCTACAAAAGTAACATATTCCTTTGAAATAAAACACGTATAACTCCAAAATCCTTTCCACTATACCGGTCGGCATACAATAGTCCCCCAAAAAATGCAGGTAGCTGCATGCACAATAGCAACCGCTTGCGTGGACGACAGCAACCGCTTGCATAAGCTCATGCAGCCGCTTGCTATAAACTGCGCTCTGCTATGGGCATGAAAAGCGGTCATTCCGCCTCGTGCTCTATGATGCTTGTAAATTCCTTCCAAAGGGGAGCAGATTCATAGAGCGGCTTGCTTCCGGCTGGTACCGACAAGACTTCCCCTTGGGGAACGGAGACCCACAGGGGAGGCGTTTCCCAATCTACCCGCAAGGTTTCCACATGACAACTTCTGAAGGTCAATTCTGATACTCCGGTCAGCCTGCCGGGCAGGTACAAGGATTTCATCCGCGACAAGGTGGCAAAGACATAGTCGCCCAGCGATGTCAGCCTGCTTCACCTCCTACATCCTGCAAAGCTACGCTCCGCAATGCCTTCCAGATATGCCGGCAATTTCAGGGAAACCAGATTCTCCACGCCTTCAAACAAATCAGGACGCAGGCAGTTATCCACTATATAAGACAAATGGTCGGGGCAGTCTATTTCCAATCCGGAATAAGGGAAGTGAGCGTCCTCATAGATATGGGCCTGATACATATCCAATGCCAACGGATACGACTGGGCTATCCTTCCGGACAGGAACAGGCGTTGCTTAAGTACATGTAAATCCAAGGCATTGAGACTGCCGCCCAACGTAAGGCTGCGTATACGGCGAAGATTCGTTTCCTCGTCACCCAGCAGCACAAACAGGCTGCCAGCTTTCACAGCGGGCAAAGTCACCGTCGTCCAATGCATCGGGGCTTGGAAAGCTAGCCAAAAGCAGGTTGGCACTATCAGCATCTACAGGCAACAAACGCTCCACAGCATCGAACAGTACCTGCTGTTGAGTAACCGCTTCGTTGGAGCATCTGCCGGCAACGAGACAGAGAATAAGCACAAGAGGCAAATAGAGGATTTGTTTCATGGTTTTCTGAAAGATAATTCTGATGAAAAAACACTTAAGACATCATGGATGCAAGCAGAAACTCATATGCCTCATCCAGCAGTGGCAAAGAGGACTTCTTCTGCAGAGGAATGCCGCAACGCTTGCAGAAATCTTTCAGCAAGGCAGCGGTGCGATCGTCAGCCACCCAAATGGCAGACGGACGTACGCCTTGACTGGTAAAAGCATCGGCCAGCGAAAGTAGCAACGGTTCCGGATGATCTACAAAGCAAGAAGGACTCACCACCGGAAATACAAATTCGGTAGCTTCGTCCACACACAGCAACAGCCCCGGCAAGTAAGGTATTTCATCTGCTTCGTCCTTGACGGGCATCGGAGAAAAGAGGAAACGAACCATCAGATTTCCACCTGCGGGAAGTTTCTTCAATGCACTGACAGCCAAGTCGCTGGGAAACAAAGGTGAGAGGTAGGAATCTTTCTGTATAGCCGGAAGACGGGTACGACTCCACTCATAAGCACCCCGACCATCGGGAATCAGATAAGGCACTTCCTTGCCTCCTTTCCGAATGGGATAATCCCCCTTCTCATCGAATCCCAGTTCAATCGGGTCGCAAACCTGCAATTGGGCAGCAACGGCCAAAGCGGCTTCAAGGGCTTCCTTTATATCGCGGGCATCGCTTTCCATTTCTATGGCATGAGGCAGCTTACCGGTGCGATAACAGACAAAGTCCGGCCACCCGTTCTTGCGCGGAATCTTCAGCCCGTTTTCCTTGGCATAAAGACGAACACGTCTTTTCACATTTTCATCCATATCTGCCGCCTGCATGAAATCGCAGTTGGTATAATCCAAACAGGTAGCCGCTTCCATCAGTTCCTGATGCGAGAGTTCATCACTCCCCATCTGCAGGGTTTTCAGATAGGAACTGAAACCTTTCTCTCCGCGATAAAAGCCTAATGCAGCATGTTCGCCAGCAAACCCCATCACACAACAGTAGCCCGTTTCTCCGTCGGACAAACGGAATGCAAAAATATCACTGTCGGACAACACCGACCATAATTCGGCTGCCCGATACTTAAATGCCAAGGCCAGCATTTCATCTGTCAAAATCATAGTTCTTTCGCATTACAGTTAGTAAAATCATATATCTGACACAAAAATAGAAAACATTCTGATTTTTATTGTTACTTTTGCAAACTATATACCCTTAAATTCGATTATATATAGAAAAGATTAATACATATGGCTAAAGAAAAAATTATTCTGACCGGCGACCGCCCTACCGGTCGTCTGCACATCGGACACTACGTAGGCTCGCTACGCAGAAGAGTGGAGTTACAGAACTCCGGTAATTTCGACAAGACATTCATCTTCATAGCAGATGCCCAAGCCTTGACGGACAACATGGAAAATCCGGAAAAGGTGCGCCAGAATGTCATCGAAGTAGCATTGGATTACATGGCTGTAGGTCTGGACCCTACCAAGAGTACCATCTTTATCCAATCTCAGATTCCCGAACTTTGCGAACTGACGTTCTATTATATGGATCTGGTGACGGTGAGCCGCCTGCAACGTAACCCCACCGTGAAGACAGAAATCCAGATGCGCAACTTTGAAACCAGCATTCCTGTGGGATTCTTTACCTACCCCATCAGCCAGGCAGCCGACATCACTGCTTTCAAGGCCACTACCGTTCCCGTGGGTGAAGACCAGGAGCCGATGATAGAGCAGGCGCGCGAAATCGTTCGACGCTTCAATCATATCTATGGCGAAACGCTGGTAGAGCCAGAAATCCTGCTCCCCGACAATGCCGCCTGCCTGCGTCTGCCGGGTACCGACGGCAAGGCCAAGATGAGCAAGAGCCTGGGAAACTGTATCTATCTGTCTGACACGGCGGATGATATTTGGCAAAAGGTACGCAGTATGTATACCGACCCCGACCACCTGCGTGTACAAGACCCCGGAAAGATAGAAGGAAACACGGTATTTACCTATCTGGATGCTTTCTGCCGACCGGAACACTTCGGACTCTATCTGCCCGAATACCCCAATCTGGATGAACTGAAAGCACACTACCAGCGCGGCGGACTGGGAGATATGAAAGTGAAAAAATTCCTCAATGCCATCATGCAGGAAGAATTGGAGCCCATCCGCAATCGTCGCAAAGAGTTTGAAAAAGATATTCCAGCCATCTATGAAATGCTGAAAAAAGGCTGCGAAACTGCTCGCGAAACTGCAGCCAGCACACTGGATGAAGTGCGCAAAGCCATGAAGATTAACTATTTTGACGATGCTGACCTCATTGCCGAACAAGTGAAGAAATTCAGCATCACGGAATAACAAACTACTATCAAACTACTGTTTATTTATAACCAACGCCCCTGACTGCACATAAACTGACAGCCAGGGGCGTTATCCGTATATTATCAAGTGAATGATACTACAGAAGCGATGATTTATTCTGCCGACTGCACCAGTACCACACGATTCAAAATGGGCTGACCAAAACGATCTACACCTCCATTGGCATCTGCTTTCAAGCGATCGGCTGCTATACCATATTTATGAACCAGTACATCCACAACTGCCTGCGCACGCTTTAAGCTGAGTTGCTTATTGAACTCGGCAGAACCGGTAGCTGCGTCAGCATAGCCATTTACAGTGTAGGTGGTTTGTGGGAATTGCTTCATTTGCTCTGCCAGATAAGAAAGATTCATGGCTTCGCGCGGCGAAACTTCGGATGAGCCTATGCTGAAAAATACGGTGCGCGGCGCAATATCTGAGGGTATTACCACTTCTGTTTCTGTTACCTCAGCCACCGGCTGGCTCTTTGCTTCGGCCAATGCATTTTGCAGTTCGGCATTACGGGCAGCCATAACCGCAAGATTATCTTGCAGCAAAGCCAGTTCTGCCTGAGAAATCAATTGGGGCACCGGACGACGGAAACCTCTCGACGGAAAACGATACGTGATACCTGCTGTCAGATTCAACATAGAATCAAAACTACGGCTGCCTCCTATTTCACCATCGAACTTATCTTCTGTCCCCAAAGCACTGAATTCCACATTGATATCTAACGCATCCGACAAACGAAAACGATTCAGCACACCTACATTCAGCGCCAAAGCTTCCCGCCGAGGTTTCGTATAATTATGTATAAAACCTGCTCCTACAAAGGGAATTACCTCGTAAACTCGCTGACGGTTATATCCACCGAACAATGCATTCAAATTAAACAGCACATCACCATGCAGGTTCATATAATCGAAACGCTGCTTGTAATAACCTCCCTTGAATTGATTGCCACGCACATAATCGGCATCTTTCTGATCGGTAAACCCCTTTGCCTGTAAACCGCTATACTGCAAGCGTAATCCTACCCCCGGGGTAAACCATTTCCCTACCGCTACATTCAATGTAGGACTGATGCGTTTACCGAAACTTCCGGCATGATCACCGTCGCCCATCAACACAGAAGCACCTCCTCCCAAAGAAAAGAACCAGTTATCCCAAAATGAATTGGTGATTACAGGATACTTGTCTTGCACTTGTACAACGGCAACTTCTTCTACGACCTGTGCCTTTAAAGGCAGCGTAACAACTACACTGGCTGCAGCCAGCAACATTAGACATTTCTTCATTTTCTCAATAGTTAAGTGGTTAATAAAATCTAGTCTTTCTGACTTTATAAACATCTACTGAGAAGAAAAGTTCTATTTAAACATTTTTTCTATGTCCTGTTGCTTCAGTGTAGTCAGCACCAACTTACCATCAGGCGTATAATTTGGCGAAGAACAAGCAAATAAATTATCTACCAGATTGGCCATTTCATCATGAGTCAACACTTGTCCATGCACTATGGCAGCTTCTCTGGCTAGCGTCACTGCCAGTACTTGTTGCACTTCCTCTTTCACATCATTGCCTTTTTCCATGGCTGTATGCACCATATTACGCACCAAATTCAGCGGGTTAAGCCCCTCTATACCTTCAGGAACTCCATTGATGGCATAGCTGCCACCCCCCAAGAAAGTCAGTTCAAACCCTATAGCAGCCAAATCTTCTAAAATACTATCCAGCATGGCAGCTTCTGAAACAGGCAACTGCAGCACTTCGGGGAACAGTACTCCCTGCGATACTCCTTGTTTCTGCTGAATTTGCGTAATATACTTATCATAAAGTACTCGCACATGCGCCCTGTGTTGGTCTATCAGCATCAAACCGGATTTTACTGCCGTCAGTATAAAACGTCCTTTAAACTGCAAATACTGAGTACCTCTTTCCACAGCTGGAGCAGAAGCCTTTGACAAAAAAGTTTCTGTTCTTACCGTTTCAGGTGCAAAACTTTGCGGCTCAAACAAGTCTTCCATAGGAGGCTCCACATTGAGCGGTTCATTCATCTTACTAGCTTTTTCTAAGCCAGCATACAAGCCTTCCCACTCCACTTTCTGCGGAGTATAGCCAGCAGATGCCCCCTCAAAAGAAGAGGCAGATGAAGTCTTGAACGGATTAAAATCGGCATTGTAATGCACTTTCGGAGGTTCTATGGAATAGCCCTGGTTAAAGGCCGGTATTTCGGGCATGTCTTCCGTATCAAAATCAATTTGAGGAATGGCACTGAATTTACCTAATGACTCTTTTACAGCTGCTGAAAGAATCTGCCAGATAGCCTGCTCGTTTTCAAACTTTATTTCGGTTTTCGTAGGATGGATGTTCACGTCGATATTAGCCGGATCCACCTCCAAATAAATAAAATAAGAAATCTGCTCACCTGTAGGTATCAGTTGTTCATAGGCTTCCATCACTGCCTTATGAAAATATGGATGGCGCATATAACGGCCGTTTACAAAGAAATATTGATGGTACCCTTTCTTTCTGGCCGATTCGGGTTTCGCCACAAATCCGGAAACCTTTATCATGGTGGTACTCACTTCTACTGAAAGTAGCTGCTGATTCAGTTTCTTACCGAAAATAGCCAGAATGCGCTGCCGCAAAGGCATGACGGGCAGGTTAAATAGCTCCGTATCATTGCTATAAAGAAAGAAGGCCACTTCAGGATGAACCAACGCTATCCGCTCAAACTCTGCCAATATATTACTCAGTTCAGTAGAATTGGCTTTCAGAAACTTTCTGCGTGCCGGCACGTTAAAGAAAAGGTTTCTGACCAAAAAGTTACTTCCTTTCGGACAAGATACCACCTCCTGGCTTTCTACTTTAGACCCTGCTATCAGCAGTTTGGTACCCAACTCCTCACTGGCAGGTCTAGTCTTGAGTTCCACTTCAGCCACAGCAGCAATCGAAGCCAATGCCTCTCCGCGAAACCCCATGGTCCGCAAAGCGAACAAGTCACTGGCTTCACGAATTTTAGAAGTGGCATGACGTTCAAAAGAAAGACGGGCATCCGTCTCAGACATTCCCTTTCCATCATCGATAACTTGTATGCAGGTCTTTCCTGCATCCGTTATCAGCACATGTATTTCTTGAGCCTCCGCATCAATCGCATTCTCCACCAACTCCTTGATGACAGAGGCCGGACGTTGAATCACCTCTCCGGCTGCTATCTGATTGGCTACCGAATCGGGAAGCAAATGAATGATATCGCTCATAAAATAATCCTTGTTTGTATTAAATTAACCCTGTACTGATGGCATACCACAAATATGCCAGCAACACAATGGCTGCCAATACTATTCCCAAATGCATGGGTTTGCGTCCACTCTCCTTCCTGCGACGTAAATGAGTAGTTCCCTCAATGAATTTGCCCCTGATGTCTTCCGGAGAAAACTCCTTTTCAGGCAACAAGCCCAAATCACGCTTGGCATCCTCCTTCATTTTAGCCAATTTCTCCTTACGTTCGTCTACATATATATAAGGATGATTGAAGCCTCGTGGCTTCCGCATTGTAAACATTCCCATAGCACTATTTTTTTGTTCGTTTGATATGCAGTTCCTTCGGTGAGGCTACCGGCTTGCGATCGCTCTTTTGCAACACATCTCCAGCCTTTTTACCCCGCCACTGGAAGATATCCTCTTTACTGCGCGGACGGATATAGTCGAACCATACAAAGGAAGGCAACTTCAGTTTCTCCGGTGGAATCTGATCCATCGGGTGCGCTATTCCATTAGCCTTTCCTATAAATGCTCCCTGTTCCATCTTTCTGTTTTTCAACAGCATTCTGAGGAAACCTCCCTCTGAATAATTGTGCATCATCAAGGCGGTGTCTTTTTCTTCTACCGGATAAAACACCACTAGCACATTGCCATTGATATCTACCTGTCGCATTTCTCCTTTATCAAAGAAAGCTTTCATTTCCTTACCAGCCACCTGGTTATAATGCACACTGTCTTTTTTCTCCACGGCCAATGCTTGGTTTATGATATGAGCCCAATCGATGGTACTATCGTTCATGTACACCTTAATCTCTTCGCCCAATAATTGCTGCGGTCCATACCACAGCACAGGGTCGGTATACATGGTTAGGCAGGAGTCTTTCGAACTGTAGACCATAGAATCGCAAACAGCCTGCACATCAGAACGGTAGGCACGTACCTTATGATAAACGCGCATCTCACGATACATGGAGTCGGTATTCATATGGAAAGTAAGCAAACGCAAGGTGTCGCCATGCATAAAAAGGCTGTCTCCCTGAGAGTAGTCTACTGCCACTGCCCGTTTGGTAGCCAGTGCATTACCGGTCAATTCGTTATAAAAGCAATAATCCCCCGTAAGCATGTTGCGATTTACGGTGTCGTTCATCTCTACGTGGTCGAAAGCCTCTCCATAACCCAATTTTCGGTCGTAGAACAGACTATCGCCCGTAAGTTTCTTTCCTTCATTCGTCAATACTGAGCGGTTCAACAGTTCGGCCTGTTCGGTAGTAGTGTCATATTTACCACGCTCGGAATAGATATGATTCTTATCACTCACAATGTCGGAAGGTCCTAAAATAGTAGCCACCTTGGTTAGTGTACTGTATTTTAAGGTATCTGAGGTCAGTTCAAATTGAGGGTTAACCAATTTTACATCGTGATTAAATACAGCTAGTTTGGTAGCCGGACTATACTCTCCCCAAATAGATGTCAGCACGTTCTGTTCGTCCGTCAAAGTACCTCCTTCGAAATAATAGCCCAAATTATAAATTCTATCATAGTTCAGACTATCGGTTGTCAGTTCCGTGTTACGGTTAATCATTCTCACGTTTTCGCGTAGCATGGCCAGCTGCGACATGCCATCATAATACAGATAATCGCCGTAGATAAACAAGGTATCCCCCTGCTCCATACGCACATTTCCAAACGCTTCTACAGAATTAATCTTATTAAAGATAAGTGCACTGTCGCAGAACATATACATACTGTCGTGCTTTAACCGCACCGAACCTACCAAGATTTGAGCATCCGGATGCAAAGCCTCATCGGCCATAGCTTCTTCTGCATAAAGTAAATCTACGCGGGTCTTCTTCTTTCCTGTAGTCCCAGTCTGCTGCACCGTATCGCCAACTGTACCTCGCCCAGCCGATTCTGCCGGATTCATCCGGTCACCCGACCGTTCTTGTGCAGCAAGCAGACAGACGGCAAACAGGCATAGAATACCTGTCAACAAATATCTATGCCTGTATAAGAAATGTATCTTTTCTTTCTTCATATTCAATCTTTAATCCAACCCGGATATTTGAACGTGCAGTTATTTTTCCAATTATCGCTGATACGCACATACGTGTGTTTCTGTTTCTCACGAATCCATTTTTCTATCAATTCCGCCCGTCTCTTTTCCAGCACGATATTCTTTAGATTCTGATAATCGTCGGCTACCGTAGCCTTATGTCCGTTGGTACGGCTTTTTAATTTCACGATGACGCACTGCTCCTTTCCTGTGGTTTGAGGAATCATGGTAAAGGCTTCCGAGATTTCGCCCACCTTCATCTTATCCACTACCTTGGCTATCTCCGGCGGAAGTTCCTGCATTTCAAACTTGGAAGTATTGGAGTTGGGATTCGGTAGCAGACCATGGTTGTTGCGCGTATCCTTGTCGTGCGACAACACGGCAGCCGCTTCCTCGAACGAAAATTTATTATTTCGTATATCATCGGCAATAGAATCCAGGCGTGCATTGGCAGCAGTAAGCGCAGCCTCCGGTATATGAGGTTTCAGCAAGATATGACGCACCTTGATGCGGTCGCCGCGCTTCTCCAGCAACTGAATGATGTGATACCCGAATTCAGACTCAACTATCTTGGACACCTTGTCCGGATTCTGTAAGTTGAATGCCACGTTGGCAAAGGCAGGGTCTAGTTCTCCCCGGCCCATAAGGCGGGGCAGCTCGCCGCCGTTCATGGCCGAACCTTTATCTTCTGAGTAGAGACGAGCCAGCATGGTGAAACTTTCTCCTTTATTCACCCGTTCAGTATATTCACGCAGGCGACGCTTCACGTCTTCTATTTCCTCCAAGGGTACCTTGGGTTGCTGCGTGATAATCTGCACCTCCACTTGGGTAGGGATATACGGAATACTGTCTTGAGGCAGACCTTGGAAGTAGCGGCGCACTTCAGCCGGAGTAACCTTCACTTCACCTACCAGTTTTTGCTGCATTTTCTGCACGGTAAGCCCTTCGCGGATATTCTCGCGCAAGGATTCCCGAATCTGACTGGAAGTCTTATTGAAATACTCTTCCATCTTTTCACGCGAACCGATACTGGCCACATACTGATTAATCTGATGATCCAGCTGCATCACCACTTCACTGTCGGGCACATCGATACTGTCCAGTGCCGCCTGATGCAAAAACAACTTCTGCACAGCTATTTCTTCCGGAATCACACAATAAGGGTCACGGTCGAAACTACGCCCCCTATAGATGGCATCCATACGGAGTTCTTCCACCTCTGATTTCAATATGGCTTCATCGCCTACCACCCAAACCACTTCATCGATTACATTGTTCTGTGCATGAGCTACAGATCCCGCCACCATGGCCCAGACAAATAGTACGAACAACTTACTGTTCACAAACTTTTTCATGCTTGATGTCTCTTATACTAATAATATTTAACTTCTTTATTCTGTTCTGCCTTTTGATACAAGTCATTTTTCACCTTCTGCATAAAATCCACTTGCTTCATATTCGACAGCATATCTTTCACCTGCACCCGTGCCAATTCAAAAGGTTCCTGCTCTCCAGTGCGTCTAAAATCGCTCACATTCAAAAAATAATAGAAAGCAGAATCTTTCAGTTCCACGTGTCGCTGCTTATCCAGATACGTTTCCGCATCGGCCTGATTCAAGGGAAGCCACCCCAGCACATCCGATACCGGCAACCACTTGTCGTAAAAATACTCATATTTCACAGCGTGCTGCATCTGGTATTTTTCCAATTGCTCCACCGATTCCTGCGTATCCGACCGGTACCACCGTCGCACCTGATTGATGCCGGCAGCTTGAAGCGGCACCTTTATGAACAGTCCCTTCATCAAAGGCCTTTCCAGCATAAAGGCCGACTGGTTCTGTTCATAATAAGCCTGCAATTCCTCATCAGAAATATCATTGCGCAATTTTTGGTCTATCAGAGCTTGCTGGTATGCATGCGTAATCAAGGCTTTCCGGTAATTCTCCACCAACTTATCAATTTCTGCCCCATCGGGTATATTGCGCTTTGCCTGTTCATACAGCAATGTATTTTCCACCCAGTTACGAACATAATGTTCTGCAAAGCGTAAACTATCCTCCTTGGATAGTCCCATCGGAAGCACTGCATGCAAATCCTCACGATACAAGAAATTACCATCCACCTCAGCCAAAGGTGTACGGCCTTTATGGTCGTAAGTTTCAGAACAAGCCCCCAAAAGTAACATAAAAAATAACAGTTGACAAGCGGTTCGCATTTTTTTCAGTTTTTACTTATGTTTAAGGTACGAAGATAGTAGATTAATTGGTTGCTTCTGTGAGATTTAACGGTTTTTAAAACCTCTTGGTTAATTTCAACCTTCCTATTTCTGGCGGCTTTCCATCAACCATTTACGCTCGCAGTCGGCCAGCAAGTCTCGCCACACGGCAGCACGCACCTCCCGGTAATTTTGCGGTCCTTTACACTTTTCTCCTACCACTACGGTATAGGGATAAGCCTCTAACGGCTGTGGCTTGGTTTCCTTATATACCGAATAATCTACATAGGCGTTATCTCCACGAGCAAACATACCTTGTTCTATGCGCACTTCTTGCTGCTCATCCGGATGAAACATCAGCCGAATAGCATCATTCCATTCTTCAGCTGGCAGCTTTTTAAAAAAACGCCTCACTTGCTTGGCTACGCGCTTACTGATTGCATGAATTACCAAACCGTAAAATCGAGGTTCTTTCCATTGATAATCGGACATATGCGACTCGAAATAGTTTTTCAATACGGCTTCATCTGCCCAGCCTTCCTGTAAGATTTTTCTACAACACACAGCTTGTGCCAAGCACCTGTCACGCTGTTCCGAAAGCATACGAACCGTATTCTCATCGGCCAGCCAGTCTTGATAAGCCTTATCCAGGAGAATCTTTCTGACAAAAGCTTCCCACTGCACTATTCTTCGGGCTGGATAGGTGTTAGCAAAGCGATCTAGTGCGGCTGCACGATACTCTTTTCCGTCCAACGAAAATAATACCTGCGAAGTGCGCCCCGTAAGCAGCCATTCTTCCTTAGCCTTCCGGTACTCTACATAGCCGTATTTCTTTTGGATAGACGTCACCAGTTGCTCCAAGTTTCTTCTACCACTTTCTCTGCCTGCCGATACAGGTACCGAATCGCGCGCCAATACTTTCACCACATGAAGTCCCAACGGAGTAAAGAAAGGCTTTGATACAGCTCCCACCGGCAGATTCCACACCACTTCCTCACATTCGGCCGGCACCTCCAGCCTGGCTATCCAATGCGTCTCTTTATCTTCCGAACAAAGTTGCACACAGGCTTCAAATGAACCGCCCCGGCGAATAGCTGCTACTAGAGAATCCATGCGTTGCTCAGCGGCGCGAATGCGCCCATGCGGCAAACTTTGCGGAAGCGCAAAGAACAACTGACTAATCTGTACACGAAGTTCTTGAGCAGCTGTTGAAGGCTGGATTATTTTCTCCCAAGATGCCCGAGCCAATTCGATGCGATACTTATCAAGCGCAGTTTTTATTTCCGGCAAGGTATCCAATCCCAAACGCTTAGCTTCCGCTGCTTTAAAGGATAGGTTTCTCTGACAAAAAAGGCTCCATTCCTGCCGCAACGCACTATCGGCCTCAAGATGCGCCCACACATCGCACGGCTGAGCTCCTACCCATGCAGTACACCACAACAGTAACCACAGAAAAATTATTCGAATCATGTTTTTAATCCTATAAAAAACAGATGACGCGGATAATACGGATTCTATACAATCCGCGTCATCCGCGTCTAAAATATCCCGATATGAACGGTCAGCACCTTATCATTCTTCTACCGGCCTATACTTATTCAGGACGGCTATAGTTAGGAGCTTCGCTCGTAATAGACACATCATGAGGATGGCTTTCCAAAACACCAGCATTGGTGATTCGGGTAAACTTGGCATCATGCAGTTTTTGGATATTGGCAGCACCGCAATACCCCATACCGGCACGCAATCCGCCTACCAACTGATAGATAACCTCGTATAAAGTTCCTTTATAAGGAACACGTGCAGCAATACCTTCGGGAACCAATTTCTTCACATCGCTAGTAGTGCTTTGGAAATAGCGGTCTTTTGAACCATTTTCCATAGCTTCCAGTGAACCCATACCCCGATAAGACTTAAACTTACGGCCGTTGAAGATAATAGTGTCGCCCGGAGATTCTTCTGTACCAGCTACCAGCGATCCGATCATCACGCTCCATCCGCCTGCTGCCAATGCTTTTACCACGTCGCCAGAATAGCGCAATCCACCATCAGCAATCAAAGGTACACCTGTACCCTCTAGCGCCTTGGCTACATCGTATACAGCCGACAACTGAGGAACACCTACACCTGCCACTACTCGAGTAGTACAGATAGAGCCCGGTCCGATACCCACTTTCACGCCATCTGCGCCTGCTTCTACCAACAGTTTAGCAGCTTCACCCGTAGCAATATTGCCCACTACGATATCAATGTTCGGGAAACGCTTTTTCGCTTCCTTCAATTTTTCAATCACATACATGGAATGACCGTGAGCCGTATCGATAACAATAGCATCTGCACCAGCCTCTACCAATGCCTGCATGCGGTCCATGGTATCTGCCGTAACACCTACACCGGCAGCTACGCGCAAACGTCCTTTTTCATCCTTACAAGCCATCGGTTTATCTTTAGCCTTGGTAATATCCTTATACGTAATCAGCCCCACCAGTTTATTGTCCTTGTCCACCACCGGCAGTTTTTCAATCTTATGCTCCTGCAAAATCTGTGCAGCAGCCTCCAAATCAGTGGTCTGATTGGTAGTAACGATATTTTCTTTCGTCATCACCTCATCGATTCGTTTGTTTTGGTCGCGTTCGAAGCGAAGGTCACGATTCGTCACGATACCCACCAAGTGTCTTTCGTCATCTACCACCGGAATACCGCCAATCTTATACTCAGCCATCAGTCCTAAGGCATCAGCCACAGTAGAACCGCGTTTAATAGTCACCGGATCGTAAATCATACCATTTTCGGCACGCTTCACGATAGCCACCTGACGAGCCTGCTCTTCGATGGACATATTCTTATGAATCACACCGATACCACCTTCGCGTGCAATGGCGATAGCCATCTTGGCTTCGGTTACCGTATCCATGGCAGCCGTCACAAAGGGAATTTTCAACTCAATGTTGCGTGAGAACTTTGTCGTCAGTTCGACAGTTTTAGGAAGTACTTCAGAATAAGCGGGGATTA
>Faulkner_p2__coassemble_1343_pt1 | contig 53969 bp, 38 predicted proteins | sample Faulkner_p2__metabat2_high_PE_042 | metagenome-assembled genome bin Faulkner_p2 | reverse complement strand
TGATCACGTATATAAAACAAAAAACCGTCTACTGAAAACAGGAAAAGACAAAGCTGTAGCAAACGCTTACATCTACTGCAGCTATCGTTTACAATAGCTATAGCTATCTTTTACATAAGCTATAGCTATTGTTTGCATGAGCTGTAGCTCATGTTTGCTGCTTCTGCGCTTTGTTATAATTGTGCTCCGTCCAGCAGTTGCAGATATAGGGTGATGGCTTCTTCTATTTCGCGCACAAAAATGAATTCATCGGCCGTGTGCGAACGGCTACTCTTTCCAGGACCCATCTTCATCGATGGGAATGGCATCAAGGCCTGGTCGGAAAGGGTAGGTGAGCCGAAGGGGGTACGTCCCAATGCCACGGCACGTTTCACCACAGGATGCTGAGGTGATATATGAGAGGAACTCAGGCGGAAAGAGCGGGCTTCTGCCCGACAGTGCAAGTGCTGCTGTATTTCGTTGTATAATTCCTGATTGGTATAACACTCATTGCTGCGAATATCTACGGTAAACGTGCAGCGGTCGGGTATCACATTGTGTTGTGAGCCTGCATTGATTATGGTGACGTTCATCTTTACAGGGCCCAATAATGCCGATTCTTTGGCAAATCGGTAATCGCGGAACCAGGCAATATCTTCCAATACCTTATAGATAGCATTATCCCCCTCGTTGCGGGCAGCATGTCCGGCTCGTCCGGTAGCTGTTACGTCCAGCACCATCAGTCCTTTTTCAGCGATAGCCGGTTGCATTTCGGTAGGTTCGCCCACAATGGCAAATTGAATAGGGGGCAGTTCGGGCAACACGCATTCTATACCGTTCTTTCCGGATATCTCTTCTTCGCACGAAGCCAGAAAAATCAGGTTGTAGCTTTGTTGAGTCTGGCAGAGTTGTAGAAACACTTGCAATAGGCTCACTACACTGGCACCGGCATCGTTGCTGCCCAAACCATACAGTTTGCCGTTGGACTCCAGGGTGGGTACAAAAGGCTTTTTCCGCCAGCCATTCACGGGTTTCACGGTATCGATGTGCGAGTTGAGCAGCAGAGTAGGTTTCTTCAAGTCGAATCCAGGGCTTAGACACCACACGTTGTTTCCCTTTCGTCCGGTGTTCATACCCTGCAGTTCGATAGCTTGTTGCAGGCAGTCGGCAGCCTTTTCTTCTTCCCGGCTGATGGAGGGAATGGCTATCAAGTCTTGAAGTAAGCTCACGGCTTCGTGGGTCAGTGTTGGAATATCGTAGTTCATGTGAAAAAAATATTAGATATGTTTTATCTCACAAAAGTAGGCATTTTTTCTGAGTATGGGCATTTTAATGGAATTTCTTTCGCAGAAGGGTAATAGTTTCAACTGAAACCATTACCTTTGCAGTATATTAACCAAATTCATGATTATCATGGCTTATCATCATTTGTCTGTCTTGATACACCGTCAGGCAGAGAAGTATGGAGAGAAAGTAGCCCTTAAATATAGGGACTATGACACAAAACAGTGGATTCCTGTAACTTGGAATGAATTTTCTCAAAAGGTTCGTCTCGTAGCCAATGCACTTTTGGAACTGGGAGTCCGGGTGCAGGAAAATATCGGTGTTTTCTCGCAGAACAAACCAGAATGTTTTTATGTAAATTTCGGCGCTTATGCTAATCGGGTGGTAACTATCCCTTTATATGCCACTAGTTCACCTGCGCAGGTACAATACATTGTGAATGATGCACAGATTCGTTACATTTTTGTAGGAGAACAGTTTCAGTACGATGCAGCTTTCCGTGTGTTCGGACATTGCGCTTCGCTTCAGCAGATTGTTATTTTCGACCCGGCAGTGCAGCGCGATCCGCGCGACCTTACTTCCATCTATTTCGATGAGTTTCTGAAGAAGGGCGAAGGTTTGCCTCATAATGAGGAAGTAGAAAAGCGTACCTCCGAGGTATCGGCAGACGATATTGCTGATATTCTTTATACATCGGGCACTACGGGCGACCCTAAGGGTGTGATGCTGATGCACTACAATTATATGGAGGCTTTCCGTACCCATGAAATCCGTATTCCTACGCTGACCGATCAGGATGTGTCTATGAACTTCTTGCCCATTACGCATGTGTTCGAACGTGGCTGGTCGTATGTATGTTTGCAGCGGGGTGCGTTGATTTGTATCAACCTTCGTCCGCAAGATATTCAGACCACTATCAAGGAAATTCGTCCTACGGTAATGTGCAGCGTGCCTCGATTCTGGGAGAAAGTGTACCAAGGCGTGCAGGAGCGTATTAATCAAGAAACGGGACTGAAGAAGGCGATGATGCTGGATGCCTTGAAAGTAGGTAAAGCGCATAACCTGGATTATCTGCGGGTGGGCAAGAATCCACCTTTGATGCTTCACCTGAAGTATAAGTTTTATGAAAAGACAGTCTATGCCTTGTTGAAGAAGACCATCGGTATAGAAAACGGTACTTTCTTCCCCACAGCCGGTGCGGCGGTGAGTGATGATGTGTGCGAGTTTGTGCATTCAGTAGGCATCAATATGGTGGTGGGCTACGGTCTGACGGAAAGTACCGCTACCGTATCTTGCTTCATGCCACAGGGCTTTGTGCTGGGGTCTGTAGGTAAGGTGATGCCCGATTTGGAAGTGAAGATTGGCGAGGACAACGAAATCTTGCTTCGTGGCAAGACCATCACTCCGGGGTATTATAATAAGGCCGAGGCTACGGCACAGGCTATTGATAAGGACGGCTGGTTCCATACGGGCGATGCCGGACGCCTGGAGGGTGATGTCATCTTCCTGACCGACCGTATCAAAGACCTCTTCAAGACTTCCAACGGTAAGTACATCTGTCCGCAGGCCTTGGAAACCAAGTTTATCATCGACCGCTACATCGACCAGGTGGCCATCATTGCCGACCAACGGAAATTCGTGTCTGCCTTGATAGTGCCGGTGTATGGTGCCGTGAAGGAATATGCCAAGGAAAAAGGTATTGAATATCAGTCTATGGCCGATTTGTTGCAGCATCCCAAGATTTTGGCGTTGTATCGTGCCCGTATCGATACCTTGCAGCAGCAGTTTGCTCATTATGAGCAAGTGAAGCGATTCACCCTGCTACCCCAACCGTTCAGCATGGAGCGCGGCGAACTGACCAATACCTTGAAGCTGAAACGTCTGGTAGTGGCCAAGAACTATAAGGAAATCATCGATAAGATGTACGAAGACTAACATCGCACAGCGACAATCATTATAAAGAATCCCCTGAAAGCGCAGAAACCATTCTTTGCTTTCAGGGGATTGCTGTTTGTAGTAACAATGATACTATTTAACTCATTGTTTTTTTATAGCAGTTGGATAACGTGCTATCTGTTTTTTTAATATCCGAAAATCTCTTCCGTGGTGAGTTCTTTCACCGGACCAAGTTTTTTAAGTGCATTCATATCCAACTCTTTCTTGTCGCCCAGGATGCAATACTTATACGTGCGTCCCTTGATCCATTGCTGCTGGAAGTTCACCACATCCTGCAGGGTGGCATCTTGCAGACCTTGGTAGATACGGATGCGGCTGTCGGTGTTTTCTCCCAGCCGTTGTGCATTGATATACGACCAGATTACTTCGTCCTTGATGATGCGCTCGGTGCGCAGGCGGGATATGAGGCTTTCCTTAGCTAGGCGGAAGGCGGTTTCCGATTGCGGCATATCGTTGATGATTTCATCAAAGGCCCGGATGGCATCTGTCAGTTTATCGTTTTGTGTAGCGATGATGGTACCCATGGCATACGGGTCGGGCAGACGGCTGGGGCGACTGAAACTGGCTCCTGCTGAATAGGCCAGGCTGCGGCTTTCGCGCATCTCCTGGAACACGATGGAGTTCATGGCTCCGCCGAAGTATTCATTATAGAGCGTACGGTCTGCTTCAATGGCAGGGTTGTATTTTTCGCCCTTGTTAGAGAACTGCGCCATATACACTTGTTTGGCCTCATACGGAGCGATGAAAATCTGAGTCTCCGTGGTCAGCGGCTGTTCAAAGTTTTTGCCTGCGGGGATGTCTTTCAGCGTTTCGGGCACCCGGTGCTCCTGATTGATGACGGCCAGCAATTCCTCCTGGCTGCTGGGGCCATAGTAAGTCACGCAGTGCTTAAAGCCGTTCAGTGTATGGATGCGGTCTGCCAGGTCTTGCGGATTCATGGCCTTCAGTTCTTTTTCGCTCAAGATGTTCTTCGCCCAGTTGTCCGGTCCGTATTGCATATAGACTCTCAGGCGGAAGAAATTCTGCATCTGGTTCAGTTTGCTGTCCTGACGGGCTTTCAGCTCATCACTTACCATGTTGGTGTAAGCGGCAGGATTCACCTGTGCGTCAGCCAGCAGCTTTTCCAGCAGAGCGATGGCTTGCGGCATATTTTCGTTCAGACCGCTCAGGGTGATATACGTCTGGTCGGTGCCGGGTACTACCGAGAACGAGCAGGCCAAGCGGTAGAATTCGCTCTTCACCTGTTCCGGAGTCATATCCGATGTGCCCAGGTATTCCAGGTAATTCGCTGCCATACCTAACGCCTTGTCGTGTCTGGTTCCCATATCGAAGAGATACATCAGGCTGAAGAGGTCGTTGCTGGTGTTCTGCTTGTAGATGACGGGTATGTCAGCTTTGGCTGTCAGTTGGGTCAGGTCTTTGCTGTAGTCCAGGAATACCGGTTCGATAGGCTGCACCGTGCTGGCCTGGATTTCCTTCAGGAAGGCACTGGCTGTATCACGGTTCATTACAATCGGTGTAATGCTGGGCTTGGCAATCTTCTTCTCGTTGGGGTCTTTACCCTGACGTTTGTAGATTACGGCATAGTTATTGTCTTTCAGATATTGGTTGGCAAAGGTTACAATATCTTCTTTGGTCAATTTAGACAGACGATCCAGCAGCGTTATTTCATCGGCCCAGTTGCTGCCGTTGATGAACGACTGCACAAACCAGTCGGCGCGTCCGTCGTTGCTCTCTTGTGATTGCAGCAGGTTTAGCTTAAAGTTGTTCAGGTTGGCTTGCAGAATCTTTTCGTCAAAGTCGCCTTTGCGCAGCTTGTCCAGTTCGGCCAGCAGCAGGTCTTTCACTTCCTCCAGCGTTTGTCCTTGCTTGGGTCGTCCCTGCATGGTGAACACGCTGTAGTCGCTCATCGGCATGGGGTAGCAGTAGCCCACCAATACCTTTTGCTGCTGGTTCAGGTCCAGGTCGATAAGGCCGGCCTGTCCGTTGTAGAGAATCTGCGACACCACCTGCAAGGTTTCGATATCCTTGTGTGCAGCACCCGGGAATCGCCAGGCCAGTGCCACGTTCTCGGCATCCAGACCATAGACTTCGCGCACGATAGGAGCGTTGATTTCTGTTTCCTTCGGCAGGTTCAGTTTCGGCAGATTCGGATTAGGTTTCATATCGCCGAAATACTTATCAATGGTGGCTATCATCTGGTCAGGGTCAAAGTCACCGCTCAGGCAGACAGCCATGTTGTTGGGCACATACCATTGCTTGTAATAATTCTTGATATTCGTGATGGAGGGGTTCTTCAAGTCTTCCTGGGTACCCAATACGGTTTGTGTGCCATAGGGGTGATGGGGGAAGAGGGCCGCCAGCATATTCTCGTACACCTTGCGGTTGTCCTTGGTCAGCGACATGTTCTTTTCTTCATATACTGTTTCCAGTTCGGTGTGGAATCCGCGGATGACACAGTTCTTGAACCGTTCCGCCTGAATCTTGGCCCAGTTGTCCACTTGGTTGCTGGGAATATCTTCCACATAGCAAGTCATATCGAAGCCCGTATAGGCATTGGTACCGTTGGCACCGATGGCTGCCATCAGTTTGTCGTATTCATTGGGGATGGCATATTTCGAAGCCTCGTAGCTCAGGCTGTCTATCTGTGCATACAGTTTATGGCGTTCCAGGCTGTCGGTAGTTTTGCGATACACCTCGAATGTCTGTTCAATCTGGTCCAATAAGGGCTTTTCCACTTCATAGTTCTGTGTGCCGAAGTGGCTGGTACCCTTGAACATCAGGTGCTCGAAGTAATGCGCCAGACCAGTGGTTTCGGCGGGGTCGTTTTTTCCGCCCACACGCACGGCAATATAAGTCTGTATACGCGGCTGGTCTTTGTTCACCGTCATATACACTTTCAGGCCGTTGTCCAGCGTGTAGATGCGCGCTTTCAGCGGGTCGTTGGGAACCGTTTCGTAGCTGTACTTTTGTCCGCAGCTACCTAGGCATAAAGCCGCTGCCAACAGCAGCAGACTACCCGTTTGTTTGAATAGATGTTTCATAAGTTTTACTTATTAGTTAATAACGATACAAATGTATGCGTTTTTTTCATACCTTTGCATGCAAAATTTAGAATTTTCATTATAACCCAACTATAGACAGATGATTACCATAGAACAACTGAAAGATATCAAGGAACGCACGGAGGCTTTGAACCGCTACCTGGACATTGAAGGAAAGAAGATTCAAGTGGAAGAAGAACAGCTCCGCACGCAGGCACCCGGCTTTTGGGACGACCAAAAGGCGGCCGAGGCACAGATGAAAAAAGTAAAAGCATTGCAACAGTGGATAACCGGATATAATGAAGTGAAAACGCTGGCCGATGAACTGCAGCTGGCTTTCGACTTCTATAAGGACGAACTGGTGACGGAAGAGGAAGTGGACGAAACTTTTGCCAAGGCATCCGAGGCCGTGGAAGCTCTGGAGTTGAAGAACATGCTTCGCGAAGAAGCCGACCAGATGGACTGTGTGCTGAAAATCAACTCCGGTGCCGGAGGTACGGAAAGCCAGGATTGGGCCAGCATGCTGATGCGTATGTACCTGCGCTATGCAGAAACGCACGGTTATAAAGCGGTTATTGCCAACTTGCAGGAAGGCGATGAAGCCGGTATCAAGACGTGTACCATTGAGATTTCTGGTGATTACGCCTATGGGTATCTGAAGGGTGAGAACGGTGTGCATCGTCTGGTGCGTGTATCGCCCTATAATGCACAGGGCAAGCGAATGACTTCTTTTGCTTCCGTGTTTGTCACGCCGCTGGTAGATGATACCATTGAAGTGAATATCGAACCTGCCCGCATGTCGTGGGATACCTTCCGAAGCGGTGGTGCCGGAGGTCAGAATGTGAACAAGGTAGAATCGGGAGTGCGTCTGCGTTATCAGTACAAAGACCCCTATACCGGAGAGGAAGAGGAAATCCTGATTGAGAATACCGAAACGCGCGACCAGCCCAAGAACCGTGAAAATGCGCTCCGTTTGCTGCGATCCATGCTGTACGACAAAGAAATGAAGCACCGCATGGCCGAGCAAGCCAAGGTAGAGGCCGGCAAGAAGAAAATTGAGTGGGGCAGCCAGATACGCAGCTACGTGTTCGACGACCGCCGCGTGAAAGACCATCGCACCAATTACCAGACCAGCGACGTGAATGGGGTGATGGACGGTAAGATTGACGAATTTGTCAAGGCTTATCTGATGGAATTTGCCGGAAACGAGGAATAAGTTTCTTTCTGAATATGATTTAAACAGTTGCCAAGACTGTTTTTTCTAGTCAGTCATCGCATAGGCGGATGATGTCCATCGGTAGGGAGACAGGGTAACTCTCCTGACCGGTGTACATCCTCCGCTTTTTTTATATACCCGGCAGAAGGTGTCGGTTTCAGAGGGTTCGGCTCCGCATCAGGGATGCAATAGGGCAGTTACTGTTCCGTAACTTCTCCGTGTATAAGTACCTCTGCACGGAGAAGTTACGGGTTTGCTACGGTTCAGATGCGCTTCAGATGCAGTTCGGAACCCTGGCAGGGTAGGAAATGTTCAGTAAAAAATATCTCTTTCGATGCTTGTAAATCCGATTTTAAATCCTACATTTGTCCACTGAATTGGTTTCCGTCTGTTTTGCATCGAAACGACGGATGAAAAGGGAATCGGGTGAAAGTCCCGGACAGTCCCGCTGCTGTGAAGCTCCATTCAACTTTTCAGAAATTACCGCAATGCCACTGAGGAGCGCTGCTCCTTGGGAAGGTTCTGAAAGGGGAGTCAGTCAGAAGACCTGCCAATGTAACATTAGTTGAGGCTCCTGCGAGGATGGGGGATAGACGCATGCTTAGAGATTGCTGTACCTGCTACAGCCGCTCTATCTTGGAATCTTATAATATACAGAACGGATGAAATGCAGAAATGCCGGTGTGCTGGCAGGGCTGTTCGTTTGTGGGCTCTTGTTTCTTGCACAGGGATGGGGGCAAAGCAGACTGGACAGTATTCAGCACATTGATGAAGTGGTGATTACCGCTAAAACGTATAAAGAGGTAATTCCTGCTCAAAAGATGTCGGAGGCTGTTCTACAAAGTTTGAACAGTTTTTCTGTGGCCGATGCGATACGCTATTTTTCCGGCATACAGATTAAAGACTATGGGGGCATTGGCGGACTGAAGACCGTCAATATCCGCAGTCTGGGTACGCACCACGTGGGGATTTTCTACGACGGTATTCAGCTGGGTAATGCACAGAACGGACAGGTAGATTTGGGCAAGTTCTCGCTGGAGAATATGGAGGAAATCTCGCTTTATAACGGACAGAAAAGTGAAATCTTCCAGCCTGCCAGGGATTTCGGTTCTTCGGGCTCGGTATATCTGCGTTCGCGCACACCCCGTTTTGCAGCCGGCAAGAAGTATCATCTGAAGGCTACGGTGAAAGGGGGCTCGTTCGATTTAATCAATCCTTCATTTCTCTACGAACAGAAGCTGAGCGAACACGTTAGTGCATCGCTCAATGCTGAGGTAATCAATTCATCGGGCAAATACAAGTATCGGTATAAGCGGGTGTATCCCAATACCGATAAGGTGATGTACGATACTACAGCTATCCGTCATAACGGCGATATTTATTCGTCGCGGGTAGAGGCAGGGGTGTACGCTAACCTGGCCGATGGTTTCTGGCGACTGAAATCCTACTTCTATGATTCAAACAAAGGGATTCCCGGAGCTATTGTGAATAATAAGTGGAAAAATTCCCAGCGTCAGAAAGACCGCAACTTCTTTTTGCAGGGTACTTTTCAGAAGTCGCTCTTGCCCCGATGGGAGGTGCAGGCCAATGCCAAGTATGCCTACGATTACATGAATTATGTGAACCCCGATACTACCTTGATGCTGATTGACAATACCTTTAAGCAGCAAGAGTGGTATCTGTCGGTAGCGAATAAATACGAGGTGAACCACTGGCTCGATGTGGCCTTGTCTACCGATGTTCAGTACAATACTTTGCGCTCTGATCTGGAGGGTTTTGTCTATCCTAAGCGACTCACTGCCTTGGTGGCAGCTGCCGTGGCGGTGGATTGGGGTAAGTTGAAGATGCAGGGCAGTGTGCTTGCCACGTGGGTACACGAACGCATCCGTTCGGGCAATGCTTTACAGGACCAGGAGGTGCAGGCTGCTCCTGACAAAAAGGAATTTACACCGGCTGTTTTTCTGTCGTATAAGCCGTTCAGAAACCACGATTTTACTATACGGGCATTCTACAAGCAGATTTTCAGAATGCCTACCTTCAACGACCTCTATTATACCGATGTAGGAAACATTGCCTTGAAGCCTGAGTTTACGCATCAGTATAACCTGGGCTTTCAGTACAGCCGGAAATTTCGGCGGGGCTTGGTGAGCCGTATCGATTGGCAGGCCGATGCCTATTACAATGAAGTAACCGATAAGATAGTGGCCGTGCCCAAGGGAAGCGGTCAGTATCGTTGGATGATGATGAACTTAGGCTATGTGGAGATACGCGGTGTGGATGCCTCGTCGACTACGGAGTTCAGACTGCCCGCCGATATCTTCTTGAATCTGCGTCTCTCGTATACGTATCAGAAAGCGCAGGATTTTACGCAGCGGAAGAGTGAAGTACTTCAGCAACTGACCTATGGCGGACAGATACCTTACATCCCCTGGCATAGCGGTTCGGTCATAGCCAATGTGCGCTACAAGTCGTGGCAACTGAACTACAGCTTTATCTATGTGGGCGAACGCTATCACAGCTCTGCCAATATTCCGGCCGATTATGAGCAGCCCTGGTACACGCACGATATGTCTGTGGTAAAGGATTTCAAACTGAAGAAGGTCAATCTGCGGGTGGCTGCAGAGATAAACAACCTGTTTAGTCAGGACTACGAAGTGGTACTGAACTACCCCATGCCTAAACGAAATTATAAACTAGCTTTCACGGTGGAATTATGAGAAAATTTGGACTGACAGTTTGCTGGATGATGGTGTGGCTGTGGGCGCTGACGGCCTGCCGCGACGATGTGGAAATGCTCTTGTCGGAAGAGGAGTATACGGGCGATACGCGTCCGGTGCAGGGGTATAAGGGCTTTTATCTGTTGAATGAAGGAAATATGGGCAGCAATAAATCAACTTTGGATTATTATGATTTTGCCACAGGTATCTATACGCGCAACATTTATGCGGAGGTGAATCCTACGGTGCCCAAGGAATTGGGGGATGTGGGCAACGACATCGCGATTTATGGAAGCAAGCTGTATGCGGTAATCAACTGTTCTAACAAGGTGGAGGTGATGGAGTATCAGACGGCCAAGCGGATAGGGCAGATTGAGATACCCAACTGTCGCTTTATTAAGTTCGCTGGTCGTTATGCCTACATTACTTCGTATGCCGGTCCGGTGGAAATCAATCCGAATTATACGCAGATAGGCTATGTGGCCCGCGTGGATACCGCTACGCTGCAGGTAGTAGACCGTTGCCTGGTGGGGTATCAGCCCGATGAACTGGAAATTGTGGGTACCAAGATTTATGTGGCCAATTCGGGCGGGTATATGGGAGCCGGTGAAACATCTGGATACGAGCGCAGTGTATCGGTAATTGATATCTATACGTTTACTGAAGAAAAACGCATCGACGTGGCATATAACCTGGAACGCATCAAAGCCGATAAGCAGGGGAATCTGTGGGTGAGTTCGCGGGGCGATTACAAGGGGCTGCCCGCACGGCTGTTTTTCCTGGACCGACAGAAAGAGATGGTGACCGATACCATTCCCATTGCTGCCAGTAATTACTGGATAGACGAGGATTTACTCTATGTGTATGGCACCGAGTGGAGCTATATCACGAATGATTGGAGTATATCTTATACCCTTGTCGATACGAAGACGCATGAAATTGTTTCCGACCGGATTATTACAGACGGCACAGAGAAGGAAATAGAGAAGCCGTATGGAATCATGGTGGACCCTGATACCAAAGATATTTATATTACCGATGCCGGTAATTATGTCACTCCGGGGGCATTGTACTGTTTCGACAAGAATGGGAAGAAGAAATGGGTGAAACGTGCAGGTAACATTCCCGGGCATTTTGCTTTGTTGCCTGTCTATAAATAATTGAGGTATAGCATATGAAAAAAATCAGTTGGTTGTTAGGTTGTTGTCTGTTGGGATTGATAGCAGCTTGCTCGTCGGATCATGATGAGAATCAGGTATGGTTGGCACCAGTCATTAACGGACTGGAAAACTCCTATTCATTGAGTATGGGAGAGTCGGTGACGCTTTCGCCGGAGGTGGAACATGCTGAGGGGGCTGTGTATAGCTGGACACTGGATGATGAAGTGGTGTCGCAAGCGTCGGTCTACGAGTTTCACGCTACGAAATCCGGTACTTTCCACTTGGTATTTAGCGTGCAGACGCAAGGGGGGCGTACCGTAAAATCTGTGAATATGGTGGTGCTTCAGCCGGAGGCGCTTCGCTTGGAAACGCAGGCGTATGAGGTATTGGCCATTGATTTGCCGGAGGCATTTCAGGGTGCAGATGAGGTAGAGTGGAAGGTGGTTTCGGCTGCTTCCGATTTGTATCGACTGCAGGCTGCTGGCGGTGGGAAGGCTTTATTTGTGGCTGCCCGCGCCGGTAAATACCATGGACAGGCCACTTCGCAGGGGCTGATATGCGATGTGATGATTACCGTGAAGGAACCGGCCAAAAAGTTGAGCCCTTATATAGCGAAGGTGTACGATTATCTGCCGGCACCGGGACAGTTTGTCAACCAATTGCCGCCTTATGAACCGGGTGATTCTCACGCCGATATGGTGCGGAAAGCCGGTGAATGGTTGGTGGGCGAAGAGGCCACCATGATTACGTTGGGAGGCTGGGGAGGCTACGTGGTGTTCGGCTTCGACCACCTGGTGCTCAATGTGGCTGGTAAGCGTGATTTCCGCGTCAACGGCAATGCATTCGGGTCGGCCGACAACGGACGGCCGAATGCGCCCTTCGGGGGAAGCTGTGAGCCGGGAATTGTGATGGTGGCTTATGATGCCAATGGCAACGATCAGCCAGACGAGGATGAATGGTATGAAATCAAGGGAAGCAGTAATTTCTCGGCAGAGAAAGAGCTGTGGTATGATTTTGCGGTAGAGAATAAAAATGATGTGGCAGTGTATCGGGATTACAGCATGACGTATCACCGCCCGCAGAAAGAAGAACCGGAGCTGGATGCTGAACCGGGCAATCCTTTGGCTTTTGCCACCATAGAAAAGTATATTCGCTGGACAGACAATCAGAACAACGAAGGGTATAAAGTGAAGAACGTGTATCATAACCAGAGTTATTATCCGGCGTGGGTGGATAAAGACGAATTGCAGTTCAAGGGTATTCGCTTGCCCAATAATGCAATCAATGAGGGAAAATTCAATCCGGGCATCAATCAGGGAAGTGTGTATTATGTGTTGTATGGTTTCCGCTACGGGTATGTGGATAACTATCCGAATCTGCACGATAATTCGGCCATAGATATCGATTGGGCCATAGATAAAGAGGGGAATTCCGTACACTTGCCGGGTATACACTTTGTAAAGGTGTATAATGCCATCAACCAGGAGAACGGTTGGCTGGGAGAATGTTCCACGGAGGTGGAGCGGGGTGAAGACCTGCACATGCTGGGGAAGCGAATCGATACGGTGAAGGAATAAATGTTTTATCAATATAATAATCATGATTATGAAGAAGATTCTTTATGTATGCATGCTGTTGTTTTGTGCCACAGCAGGCTTGACAAGTTGCTACGACGATGACGATTTGTGGAGTGCAGTCGATGATTTGCAGGGACGGGTAGAGTCTATTGAAAAGACCGTAAAGGAAGCCAATGCAGACATTGATGCTTTGAAACTGTTGGTGGATGCCTTGAATAATAAGGTAACCATCGTGTCGGTTACTGAAAATGAACAAGGGTATTCCATCGTGTTTTCGGATGGAAAAACGGCTACCATAACCAATGGAAATACACCTCAGATAGCGGTTCGTAAAGATAGCGACGGGGTGTATTATTGGACTTTAAACGGTGAATGGCTGTTGGCTGATGGCAAAAAGATTAAGGCGGAAGGTGCCGATGGTGCAGCAGGTAAGGATGCGGTTGCACCCAAGTTGAGAATCAATCCGGAAACCAAAGAGTGGGAAATGTCGGTAGATGGAGGTGGCAGTTGGCAATCCATGGGAGTAAAGGCCGACGGTACGTCTGGAACGGGTATATTCCAGTCTGTCGATACTACTTCCAAACTCGGGTGGGTGATATTTACCTTGGCCAATGGAGAGGTGATGGAGATTCCTACACAGAGTGCTTTGAGTATTTCATTGTCGGCCGATTCGGCTCCGTTTGTGTATGGAGAAACGCTGACTTTTACGGTGAAGATGAAAGGGGTAGAGCGCTTTACTTATACGAAACCTGATGGCTGGAAGGTGGCTGTAGAAGGTGAACAGCTTAGCATAACTGCTCCGGATAAGGCGAATGCTTATGCAGAAGCAGCGGGTACGGTAGTATTAATTGGTATGTCGGGCCATTATTCTTGCATGGCAGAAATCCGTGTGAGTGTGGCCGATAAGCATGTGCATCTTATCACGTTCGAAGGCGAAGAATGGAGCAAGGCCGTGATGTGTAATTACGCACCGGGAAAGTTTTCTACCACAAATTTCCAATCGGATAAGTCGTACACATGGACGGACGCCACTACGCAGCTTACTACCGGTCGTCCGGAAGGCTTTATGGGAGGCTGGGGGTATCCTTGGTTTGTCAGCTCTTATAATTCCAAGTCGTTGGATCAAAGCAAATATGGCGGATTTAATTACGACTTGTATGTGTATAATCCTACAGGAGAGGTAGACAGTACGACGGGTGGAGGACATAATCACTCAGATAATTTTATTACCACTTTCGGTTATTTGGATCTGGTATTTCCTTATGGTGACGGACGGCCTATTTTGGAATTTGCCGATAAGAAACCGCGAACCATCAAGAGTCTGTATGTAAATTCTACGTGCTATTTTTATTCTGTAGCAATCGGGGGGAACGAGTTGTCTCCGGCTCTTTCGGAAGACATTCTGTATTATGCTACCGGAGTGGATGCAGAGGGTAAAGATACGAAGACGATTACCATGGTGTTTGGCTCAACGAAAGGAATTACTAAGGAATGGACCAAATGGGATTTGTCGGAACTGGGCCCTATCGTTTCTTTGCGTCTGAATCAAGCAGGAGGGGCGGATAATGGATATGGCTATTCGCTGCCTGCTTATTATGCCATCGATGACATTACCGTGGAATGGTGATAAAAATGAAAATGCCAATTTTTGACAGGCCGTAGCTTAAAGTTGCTTCAAGAATTGGAAAAAGAATGTGTCATTTGCGTTTTTCGCAGGTGATGCATTCTTTTTGCTTAATCTATACGGTTAAATAGTGTTAATCTCTCGTGAGAACCCTCGCTTTAATTCTACCTTTGTCTGCGAATTGGTTTCCGTCGGTTTTGCATCGAAACGGCGGATGAAAAGGGAATCGGGTGAAAGTCCCGAACAGTCCCGCTGCTGTGAAGCTCCATTCAACTTTTCAGAAATTATCACAATGCCACTGAGGGGCGTCGCTCCTTGGGAAGGTTCTGGAAAGGGAGTCAGTCAGAAGACCTGCCAATGTATCTTGGTCAACACTCCTCCGGGGTTAGGGGAATTGACACGGTTTTAATAATCGGTTATGGGGAAATGCAGGAAAGGGCAGGTCACGATAACCGATATAGGTTCAACTTTTTTATGACAAGATTATTGAGACAATTGGGTAGGACTGTCTGTCTGTATCTCTTGTGTCACGGTATATGGGGAGGAAAGGTGATGGCACAGAACAGACTGGATTCCTTGCAGTATCTGGACGAAGTGGTGGTGACAGCCCAGCGTTATCAGAAAGAGGTGATTCCGGTGCAGCAACTGGCTGGCAAGCAGTTACAACAACTGAGTTCGCACAGTGTAGCCGATGCGTTGCGTTATTTCTCCGGCATTCAGATTAAGGATTATGGTGGAGTAGGTGGGTTGAAAACTGTGAACATCCGCAGTATGGGCACGAATCATGTGGGCGTGTTCTATGACGGGATTGAACTGGGTAATGCGCAGAACGGTACGGTAGATCTGGGACGTTTTTCATTGGACAACATGGAGTCGGTCACCCTTTATAACGGACAGAAAAGTGCCATCTTTCAGCCGGCCAAGGATTTCGGTTCGGCAGGTTCCATTTATTTACAGTCGCGCACGCCGCATTTCGACGAGGGCGAAGAAAGACGTATGAAAGCTACTTTCAAGACCGGTTCGTTTGGGGTGGTCAATCCGGCTTTTCTATGGGAAGAGAAACTGAGTGAAAAGCTTAGCTCTTCGCTCAGTGCAGAATATCTTTATACCACCGGACGCTATCATTTCACGTATCGGGTAAAAGAGGGGTACGACACTACAGCGGTACGCAAGAACGGTGATGTGCAGGCGATGCGTGTGGAGGGAGGACTTTATGGTAAACTGCCGGATGGGTACTGGAAAACGAAAGCCTATTTTTATCGCTCGGAGCGAGGATATCCGGGGGCTGTGGTGCGCAACAAGTTCAGCCATGAAGACCGTCAGTGGGATACCAACCTCTTCGCACAAGGTTCGTTCAAGAAAGATTTTTCAGAACAGTATAGTTTGCTGGCCAATGCCAAATATGCCTACGACTATCTGCACTATCTGGCTGACCCGCGGCGGGATGAGTCGTTGATGTATGTGGATAACCGCTATTATCAGCACGAGGTTTATGCTTCGGTGGCTCACCGTTATTCTTTGTTGCCGGTGTGGGATGTCAGTCTCTCTACTGATTATCAGTTTAATCTGCTGAATGCCGATATGCACGATTTCCTTTACCCGCGTAGGCACACGTTGTTGGCCGCAGCGGCCACAGCCTTGCATTTCGACCGCTTCAAATTGCAGGCCAGTTTGCTGGCCACCTGGGTGAACGACCGAGTGACCGAGGGGAAAAAGGCTGCTGATAACCGTACGGAGTGGACTCCGGCTGTCTTTGTGTCGTATAAGCCTTTCCGGCACGAGGACTTTAGTCTACGGGCTTTTTATAAACGGATTTTCCGTATGCCTACGCTGAACGACCTCTATTATACCATGGTGGGTAATGTGAAACTCGATCCGGAATATACCAATCAGTATAACCTGGGGGTAACCTATGCGAAATCTTTTTCGCATGCTTGGTTGCGTCATATAGAATTACAGGCTGATGCGTATTATAATACAGTGGAGAATAAGATTGTGGCCACACCTACCTCGAACTTCTTCCGCTGGACCATGGTCAATCTGGGAGAAGTGGAAATTAGGGGGATTGACGTAGCGTTGCAGAGCATGTGGCAACCTTTGAGGGACTTGAGACTGAATCTTCGGATGAATTATACGTATCAGAAGGCGCAGGATTTTACCGACCCGGACGATCCGTATTATGGCGGACAGATTCCTTATATCCCCTGGCACAGTGGGTCGGCAGCCTTGGGGGTGAACTTTCACTCTTGGGAAGCCAGCTATAGTTTTATCTATTCCGGTGAACGCTACTCTTCGCAGGCCAATATTCCGGTGAATTACCAGCTACCTTGGTACACTAGTGATTTGTCGGTTTCGAAGAGCCAGCACGTGGGCCCGGGGGATTTGAAACTGACGTTGGAAGTGAACAATCTATTCAATCAGCAGTATGAGGTAGTGGCCAATTATCCCATGCCGGGTATTAACTTTAAAGTGATTATGCAGTATGAATTTTAGAAAACAATGCCAAGTGAACTTAAGCCGATGGGGATTGTGCTGTGCTTTGGGAGCCCTGCTCACCACGCTGAATGCCTGTCGCGATGAGGCTCCTCTTTTGCGTTCCGAGGGAGAGCAGGTGGCACAGCCCGGTTTGGGGGGCCGCTTCAAGGGTATGTTTCTCTTGAATGAAGGAAACATGGGAAGCAACAAGGCATCGCTCGATTATTTTGAGTATGCCAGCGGTGTGTATCAGCGGAATTTCTACGCTGAACGTAATCCTGAAATCGTGAAAGAATTGGGGGATGTGGGCAACGATCTGGAAGTGTATGGAGATAAATTATTTGCTGTCATCAACTGTTCGCACTATGTAGAGGTGATGAACGTATATAATGGCAAACACTTGGCCAGTATTCCTATCCTGAATTGCCGGCACATCGTCTTTCATCAAGACAAGGCCTATGTCAGTTCGTTTGCAGGCCCTGTGCAGGTAGACCCGAATGCTCGTCCGGGCAAGGTGGTAGAGATTGATCTGCAAACGCTGGAAATTACCCGTGAGGTAGTAGTGGGGTATCAGCCGGAAGAAATGGTAATAACCAACGGTAAACTGTATGTGGCCAATTCCGGCGGCTATTTGCTCCCTAAATACGATCGTACCGTATCGGTGGTCGATTTGAACAGTTTTCAGGTGGTGCATACCATTGATGTGGCTCCTAATCCGGGAGGAATGGCTATCGACCGTCAGGGACTTATCTATGTGAGTGCACAGGGAGATTACCAGAATCAGAACCGGAACATTTATGTAATAGACAGTCGTACTCATCAAGTGACGGGCAATCTGGGTCGCGGTGCCAGTGAAATGTGTCTTTGCGGCGATTCGCTCTACGTGCTCGATGCCGGTTATCAACAGAACGGTGAGGAAAAGCGTATTCCTTCGTTTGCCATCTATGATGTGGTCCGGAAGCAGTGGGTATCGCAAAACTTTATAGCCGATGGTACGGAGCAGAAGCTGCAGACCCCCTATGGGCTGGCCGTGAATCCAGACACTCGGGAAATCTTTCTGACCGATGCTACCAATTACGTTACTCCCGGTTATCTGTATTGCTTCAGTAAAGAAGGCCGTTTGAAATGGAAGGTAGTGACGGGGGATATTCCGGCACACATGACTTTTACTACCCGACCGTTTTATCCGAATGATGTGACACCGCCGTTAGACCCCGAAGAGCCTGATGAGGAGAAGGTGTCACCTTATATCACCAAGGTATTGGAGTATCGTCCGGCACCGGGACAGTTTGTCAATACCATGCCTATCTACAAGACAGGTGACACGGATGAAATCATGAAACAGAAGGTGTTGAAATACATCGGAAATGGTATGACTAGTCCTATTACATTGGGAGGCTATGGAGGCTATGTGACGGTGGGCTTCGATCATACTATAGAAAATAAGCCTGGGTTAAGGGATTTCCGGGTGCTGGGTAATGCCACCGATGCTGCAGGACCATCGGTTGTGGTACGTGCTGAAGGAGGTGGGTGCGAACCGGGTATTATACAGGTGGCCTATGATAAGAATAAGAACGGACTGCCCGATGCCGATGAATGGTACGAGATAGCGGGAAGCGGACATCGTGCCCCTGAGCAGGAATCTTGGTACGAGAAGGCGAAAAAGGCCGGCAACGATATGAATCTGTATAAGAATTATCAGATAACGTATTATCGCCCACGGAAAGAACCCGTGACCGAGGAAGAAAAAGCGCATTATATCCACTGGATAGACAATCAGGGGAAGGAGGATTATCGCAGGAAGAATCCCTACCATTCACAGTCTTATTTCCCACAATGGATAATGGAGGACGAGTTGACTTTTCAGGGAACTTGTTTGCCTCAAAATAGTGTGAATGAGGGAAAAGACGGACAGGATTATTTTGTGCTGTACCGCTATCGCTATGGGTATGCCGACAATGGTTTGAACGACGATGAGGCTTCGGTGATTGACATTGATTGGGCGGTGGATGCCGACGGTAAGCCTGCCAACCTTCCTGGGGTAGATTTCATCCGGATTTATACGGGTGTGAATCAGGAAAACGGATGGATAGGGGAATGTTCTACCGAAGTATGTGGCATCGTAGACTTGCATGTCTTGAAGTGAAAATGAATATAGTAATTTATAAATTGTAGAATGAAATGAAAAAGAATGTATTTTGGTTGGGGCTGGCATTGTGTGCAGGCTTCGTAATGACCTCTTGCGATGACGATGATGATCTAGGCAATGGTGGTGTAAAAGATTTGGCAGACGACCAGCCGGCAGCGATGGTAGATGCTGCTGGTTTCTATATGGTGAATGAAGGACACGGACAGGAGGATGGTTCGGTAAACTATTTTAAGAAGAGCGTTGATGGGTATACGGCCACCTACCGGGCTTATCGGGCAGCCAATGATGGAGAGAAGTTGGGCACCACTACCCAGTTTGGAACCATCTGGGGGGATAACATGTATCTGATGACCAAACAGGGTAATCGTTTGGTGGTGGCTGATGCGAAAACGCTGAAGAAAAAAGCGGCTTTTCAGGAATTGGGCGGTGATGCCCGTATGTTCTTAGGGGTGACTGATAAAAAAGGGTATGTAGGTACGCAAGCCGGAATTCGAGTATTTGATATTACTCAGTTGCAGTTGGGCAGTGCCATTGCCGATATTCCTGCCGAAGAAATCGGTAATATGTGTTTGTCGGCCGGTAAGGTGTTTGCGGTATCACAAAGTGGATTATACATCCTCGATGCTCAAACAGACAAGCTGATAGAAAAGAAAGCTGTAACAGGCTTAAGTACGGCCATTTGCGGACAGGATGGCACTGTATGGGTAGCTGCTGCTGACCATTTCCTTAAAATAGATCCGGAAGACCTGGAGATGGAACAGGTAGCTTATCCCGAGGGCGGAAGCGTATTTGATAGCTGGTGGGCTTGGAATGCTGGTTCGCTTTGTGCTTCTACACAGAAGAATGTATTGTACTGGGCATCAGGATCTAGTTCTTGGGCTGTTTCCGATGTTTGGAAATATGATGTGGAAGCTAAGAAGTTCTCTAAGATCTATACCATGCATGAGACCGATTTGGGTGGTGTACCCAATATTTACAGTGCAGGCCTTCGCGTGGATCCGTTGACCGATGAACTGATTGTAATGGGGGTATATAACTATGCGCAGTGCTGGGCTTATAAACTGGACAGCAACGGGCAAGAATTGGACTGTTATCCTTTATTGGGTGGACAAGGCGTGTCTATATTGCCCGATGGCTATAATCGTTGGTTCCCCGCTTTGCCTGTCTTTGAAGATGCCAACCAACCGCAGATTCTTTTGAATCAGGTGAAGGTGAAAGCTGGCGAAACAGAAGAGGTGGATTTGGACGAAAAGGTGGTGGATTACGACAATATCTTTGCATCTATGATGTTTGAACTTACACCGGCTGAGGAAAACCTGGCAAAGGTGGCTCTGGATGGGGATGACCTGAAGGTGACGGGGCTTCAGCCGGGAGTGACTGCCTGCAAACTGGCGGTGATTTCCAACGGTGTACGCGTGGAGAAGAACATTCAGATTGTAGTGGAATAATCGTTCGAAAAGCCATTATTCGCTTCATCAAGATAAAGAGTGCGTCCGGGGAGCCTTTCCTTGGGCGCACTTTTTTTGTAAGAAGCTTAACACAACTTCTAAAAACTGCTTTTTCATTTGGTTTCTTCCGTTATTTCTTGTTTCTTTGTTTTTAGAGTTCCTTCATTATAAACTGTTTTTAATCTCCTTTTTGCCTATGGAACGACTTTATGAATACTTGCCTCGCGAATTGGTAACTTTTGTATTGGTTACGCTTTTTTCTTTGCTCATCGGATTGTCGCAGCGCAGAATCAGTCTGCAAAGAGAAGGAGACAGCACCCTCTTTGGCACCGACCGCACGTTTACGTTTATCGGCATCTTGGGGTATTTGCTGTATATCCTCGACCCTCTGGAGTATCGGTTGTTTATGGGCGGTGGTATGATACTGGGCAGTTTGTTGGCCTTGCATTATTATGTAAAACAGGCTCAGTTTCATGTATTTGGCGTTACTACCGTTGTCATCGCTTTAATCACTTATTGCATTGCCCCTATCGTGGCTACGCAGCCTTCGTGGTTTTATGTGATGGTGATTGTCACCGTGTTGCTTTTCACGGAATTGAAGCACACGTTTACTGAATTAGCCCAACGTATGCAGAACGATGAGATGATTACACTAGCCAAGTTTCTGGCCATCAGTGGCATCATCCTTCCCATCCTTCCCAACAAGAATCTCATACCCGACATCAGCCTCACCCCTTACAGCATCTGGCTGGCCACGGTGGTGGTATCAGGCATTTCATACTTATCTTATCTGCTGAAGCGCTATGTGTTCCGTGAGTCGGGTATATTGGTATCGGGAATTGTAGGAGGCTTGTATAGCAGCACAGCAACCATCTCTGTATTGGCCCGCAAAAGCAGGCAGGCCTCTGCCGAGGAAGCCCCGGAATATGTGGCAGCTATGCTGCTGGCAGTGAGCATGATGTTCTTGCGATTTCTGATACTGATAGCCATTTTCAGCCGGGAAACTGCAGGGGTAGTCTGCCCCTATATGCTGATTATGTCGGCTGTAGCGGGTGGAGGTGCTTGGTATCTGCATACCCGACTGTTGAAGGCATCCGGTGTGCATCGTCCAGCAGAAGAGGACGATGGCAGCAATCCGCTGGAGTTTAAGGTAGCCCTGATTTTCGCAGCTTTGTTTGTGGTCTTTACCATCCTTACACATTATACGTTGGTGTATGCCGGTACCGGCGGACTGAATCTGCTTTCGTTTGTTTCGGGAGTGAGTGATATTACGCCCTTTATCTTGAATCTGGTGCAGGGCACCGGACGGGTGTCTGTATCGGTAATAGCTGCCTGTGCCATGCAGGCCATTGTGAGCAACATTGTGGTAAACATGTGTTATGCCCTGTTTTTCGGAGGCAGGCAGAGCGCTTTGCGTCCCTGGATATATCGGGGATTCGGATGGGTGATAGTCATTCAGACCATTTTATTGCTGTTCTATTACTTCGCTTAAAGGTACGTATGAAAGGGTAAATCATGTTACCCTTTCATTTTTTTGATGTATTCAGTAGGCAGACAGCCAAAATATTTCTTGAAGCTTGTAGCAAAGTAGGAAGGGGTATTAAAGCCTACCATACTACTCACTTCAGCAATGGTATATCGTCCGTCCTTCAGAAGTTTGGTTGCCTCATTGAAGCGTATCTTACGGATAAATTCAATGGTGGATTCTCCGGTGATGGCCTTCATCTTGAGGTGCAGATTAGACCGGCTCATATTCATCTCTTTGGCAAATTCGTCGGTTGAGAACGAAATATTATCCATATTTTTTTCTACGATAGCTACTGCACGTTTGAGCAATTCCTCATCCATGGCATTGAATGTAATTTTCTCCGGTTCCACTTCCAAAGACTTGGAATAATGCTCCTGCATGCGTCTGCGCGTGCGAATCATATTCTGTATCTTAGCAGTAAGAATAGGTAGAGAGAATGGTTTAGGAATGTAATCATCTGCACCGGTCTGCAGACCTTCCATCTGATCTTTGGCTTCGCCTTTAGCAGACAGCATGATTACCGGTACATGGCAAGTACGTATGTTCTGTTTTACCAGTTTACACAGTTTGATTCCATCCATTATCGGCATCATGACATCCGTCAAGATGATGTCCACATCCTGTTCTTTCAATGTTTCTAAAGCTTCTGCGCCGTTTCCTACTTTCAGTACGTTGAATTGCGTAGAAAGATGTGCATTTAGATAGTTACGTATTTCGTCATTATCTTCTACCAATAACAGGGTTCCGTGTCTTTTGGGATCTGCAGGAATCGTTTCGTTTTCCTTCTTTTCCGTATCAATGAAATACATCTCTTTAGCATTGGTAGAGTATACCTGTTCATTGTCAGGATTATCGTCTTTCGAGGCCAATTCTGTAGGCTTATAGAGACTGGTGTCTTGAGGTATATATACAGAGAATGTGCTTCCTTTGCCTTCTTCGCTTTCCAACTCTATACGTCCGTGGTGTAGTTCTACTAGTCTTTGTACCAACGACAAGCCGATACCACTTCCTACATGTTCGCTTTCTATCTGATAGAAGCGTTCGAAGATTTTGCCTTGTTTGTTGATAGGAATTCCGATGCCTGTGTCGCTGACTTGCAGCAATAACTCCTGATTTACCTCTTTAAGGCTCACCGTTATGCTTTGTCCACTTTCTGTATACTTGAATGCATTGGACAACAGATTATTTACAATCAGTTCCAAGTAATTGGCATCAAATAAAACTTCTTTATCTTCTACTTCCGACTGTAAGCTATAAGTTATCTTTTTGTGTCTTGCCAGTTTTTCGTAAAAGAGGAAGTTATCTTGTATCAATTGGTGTGCATTGTCTTTTTTAGCTTTCAGTTCAAACACTCCCAATTCGGCACGTCGGTAATCCATCAGTTGGTTCACCAGGTGGAGCAGTCGGTTTGCATTTCTTTGGATATATTCCAATTGATTGCGGGTCCAGCGGTCGCTGATTTGGCTAATAACCTCCTGCAGAGGAGCTAGAATCAAGGTCAATGGAGTGCGCAGTTCGTGCGATATGTTGATGAAGAAGCGCATTTTCATTTGGTTGATTTCTTCTTGATGTTCTTTGTCTCTGCGTTCCATTTCCAGTTTGGCTTTCATACTTTTACGCATCCAGAAGAAGCGGAAGATGAAAACAATAAGTGCTATGAAGCAGCTCATGAACAGAAAATTAGCCCACCACGTCTTGTACCATACTGGCAGTACATTGATTATCAGTACAGTGGGCCGGCTGTTCCATTTTCCGTCACTGTTGGCTGCTTTTACTTTGAATTTGTATGTGCCCTGTGGCAGGTTGGAATAAGAAACTATTCGTTTATTGGTTAAATAATACCATTCTTTATCATACCCTTCTAGTTTGTATGCAAAGGTATTGTGCTGTCCGGAAACAAAGTTGGACACCACAAATTCCAGTGTGAACGAGGTTTGCCACGATTGCAGCGTGATGCTTTTCGTTTGGCTGATGCTGTGGCTTAAGATACCGGTTTCATCATCAGGCCGTACAGGCTTGTTGAAGAGTAACAGTTTGGTGATGACTACAGAAGGAGTATACGGATTATCCTGCAGCAACTCCGGTCGGAAGTTGGTTATTCCGTTGATACCGCCAAAGTACATGGTACCCGAAGTCGTCTTGCAATAGGCAGCACTGTTGAATTGGTTGTTTTGCAGTCCGTCCGATTCAGTAAAGTTGCGGAATTTACTGGTTTCCGGATAAAAGCATGAGATACCTTTGTTGGTACTTAGCCATAAGCGTCCGTAGGTGTCTTCCAAAATGCCATACACCACATTATTGGGCAGTCCGTCCTTGGTAGTATATCTTCTGATGCTTTTATTCTGTTCATCAAAGCAATAGAATCCGTCACGAGTGCCAATCCAGAATACTCCGTTTTCAGCTTCATGGATGCAGTTGGTCAGTTTCTGAGTAACGGGTACATGGGGCAGAATGCTCAGTTGCTCTAAATCACTCCCTTTTTGTCGGTATACACTGATACCTTCTTCACTTCCTATCCAAAGCCGGTCTTTGGAGTCTCTGTGCAGGAAGGTTATTTGTCGAGAGGGTAACGGCTTCCCTTTGGAATCTTTTTCAATGGGAGTGAAACGCTGGTTGGCAATATCAAACAGCACCAGTTGCTTGAGCGTTCCTAACAGGAGCTTTCCGTCTTCGTCAGGCAAGATGGCATAAATATTTTCGTCTTCCAGGTTACTGTTACGCTGGTTGAAATTAATCATCTGTCCGGTACGTCGGTTCAATACATTGAGTCCACCGGCATGTGTACCGATGTAGATACGCCCGCCTTTTTCGTCCACATAGACGGCTTTTATATTATTAGACCCTAATCCTCGTTCTCGTTCTTCTTCTGCCAGTGCATAATGAGTGAAGTGCTGGGTGATAGGGTTATATAAGTTGAGTCCTCCGTCATTGGTCCCAATCCAGAGGTTTTGTTGTTGGTCTTCCACGATGCAACTTACCACGTTGTCACTGAGAGAATTTCTATATGGAGTGTGTCGCAGGTTACCGAAACGGTTACAGATAGGGTGATAATAGTTCAACCCACCGAAGTAGGTGCCTAGCCACATTCCCCCTTGTGAATCCATAAAGATGCTGCGCACAGAGCGTTGCGACAAACTGCCGCTTTCTGTGGCGTTGCTGCTGTACGAGGTGAAGGTATCACTTCCTTCATGATAGATATTCAAGTCGTTTAGTGTACCTATCCAAAGTCGGTTTTGGGCATCTAATGCTACTGAACGGATATAGTTAGAACTGATACTATAAGGATTGGTCGTGGTATGCTGGTAGACTTTTACCTCTTGGGTCTTGGGGTTGGCCAGCAGGAGACCGGACCCTTCTGTACCTATCCAAATACGGGTGGGCGATTGTTCCAATATAGCCTGTATCCGTTTGCTTTCGATGACAGGTTGAAACCTTTCCATCTTTTTCTGTGGGATGGAATAGGTGAACACTTCGCCCGAAGGAGTTCCTATATAGATAAGGCTGTTCTTACGGTATAGCACCGAGGCCGTTAATTGACGCATGGCAGGGCTTAGAATGCTATCGTTGAAAGCCGATTGTGGAATGTCGAAAACCGTCAGTCCATACGATGTGCTTACCAACAGTAAATCGGGCGATATTTCAGCAATTCCGTTGACTTGGATCTTCTTACCTTTCTTTTCGATGGCATAGTTATAGAAGCGATCCTTGTTTTCATCATAGTATGACAGACCATCTCTGGTACCAATCCACACTCTACCTTGGCTGTCTGTCTGGATGATACGGGCAATGTTATTGGCAATGGTTTTCGGGTCTTGGTCATCGTGCTGGTATACGGTAAATTCATAACCGTTGTATTTATTTACACCGTCGTAAGTGGCAAACCACATATTGCCGTTCTTATCTTGGTTGATAGAAAAGACCGTGCTTTGTGATAATCCCTCATTAAGGGATATATGGGAAAAATTAATAAGTTCCGGAATTTTGGAGAAAGTATTTGCGCTGCCTATAAATAATATAATAAAGCTGATGAGGATATTCAATAATATTTTCATTGGAAGTGCTTTGTGCATTAAATGTTTACTGGCATCAAAGATAGCACTTTTTTTAGCATTGCAAAAAAAATGTCTTTAATATCTTTGTTCGGACAACAAGCCATTGCACAAAAATGTTTGGCATTAGACAATATTAGGAGAGAAATATGCAAAAATAGAATTGCTCAAAACAAACTTCTTGTTGTGTTCGGGAAGATTATCGTAAGTTTGCAACATTACTTTTTATTGTAAATCCTTAAAATATACCGTATGAAGAAAAAGACATTGGTTGGTGCATCGCTCCTTTGTTTGTTGTCTGCTTGTGGCAGTGTAGAGCAATCACCAGTAATTCAAACTACTCAAGAAACATTAATGCACGAAGTACGTGCTACTCCTTCTCCGTTGGATGGGGCAATGGCCACGGTCAATCCGCCTCGCTTCATGTGGCCGGATAAATATCCTCATTTGGGGGCTGTACTCGATGGTGTAGGTGAAACAGAAGAAAAGCCGTCTGTAGTATATCGTATACGTCTGTCGCAAGATAAGCATTTCAAGAAAGATGTGATGACCGGAGAAAAGCCTTGGGCTTTCTTTAATCCTTTTAAGCCGTTGGCATCTGGCACTTGGTATTGGCAGCATGCTTATGTTACTCCGGAAGGGCAGGAAGAATGGTCGCCGGTATATCGTTTCACCATTGACTCGCAAACACCCGTGTTCAATCCGCCCTCGTTAGACCAACTTTTGTCAACTTATCCTACCCATCATCCGCGGGTATTGCTGGATGCAGCAGAGTGGGATGCTATTATTGCCAAAAACAAGAACAATCCAGAGGCCGAGCAATACATTACGAAATCGTTGGAATGCCTTACGCATTCGTTAAAACCGTTGCAAGAGGAGATTGATACGACCAATGTAGTGAAGCTCACCAATGAGGTGCAGCGTAAGTCTGCCTTGATTCGCGAGAGCCGGAAGATTGTGGACCGTGAAGAAGCGAATGTAGAGTCTTTGGTGCGTGCTTATTTGCTGACAAAAGATGTGCGTTTTTATAAGGAAGGTATGAAGCGTCTGAAAGAGGTGCTTTCCTGGCAGCACAGCAAGTATTTTGCCGGTGATTTTAATCTGTCTACGCTTTTATCTATGAGCACATCAGCCTATGATGGCTTTTATGCATTGCTTACTCCGCAGGAAAAGCAGTTGTTGTTGGACACTATCCGTGAATTGGGAGGTCGTTTTTATCATGAATACGTCAATCATTTGGAGAACCGAATAGCGGATAATCATGTATGGCAGATGACCTATCGTATTCTTACGATGGCGGCTTTCGCTACGGTTGGTGAAATTCCGGAGGCATCCACCTGGACGGATTACTGTTACAACGAATGGATTTCTCGTCTTCCCGGACTGAACAGTGACGGTGCATGGCACAATGGTGATTCATATTTTCATGTCAATATCCGTACTTTGATAGAAGTACCGGTGTTTTTCTCTCGTATATCCGGATTTGATTTCTTTCAGGACCCATGGTATAACAACAATGCGCTGTATGTCATCTATCAGCAGCCGCCTTTCTCCAAATCGGGCGGACACGGAAATTCTCATGAGGGCCAACGTACCCCTACAGGAGCCAGAGTGGGTTATGCGGATGCTTTGGCACGTGAATGTCAGAATCCCTGGGCTGCAGCCTATGTGCATGAAATCATGCAGGAAGACCCGGGCATTTTGTCGAAGGCTTTTGAGGCTAAACCGGCAGATTTAAGATGGTATCGCTGCACTGCGAAGAAAGAAAGACTGCCTTATACGGTGGCTCTGGCCGACTTGCCCGGCTGCAAGGTATTCAAGCAAACCGGAACGGCGCTGATGAATACCGATTTGGGACATTATGCCCGCAATGCCCGCATGTCTTTCCGAAGCAGCCCGTATGGTTCCACTTCGCATGCGTTGGCCAACCAGAATGCCTTTAATACATTTTATGGAGGTAAGGCTATCTTCTACAGCAGCGGTCATCGTACCGGATTTACAGACGATCACTGTATGTATGCTTATAGAAACACCCGTGCTCATAACAGTATTTTAGTGAATGGTATGGGCCAGAAAATAGGAACGGAAGGGTATGGGTGGATACCTCGCTATTACGAAGGAGAAGAGATTTCTTATGTTGTAGGCGATGCTTCGCATGCATACGGACAGGTCACGTCGCCTTTATGGCTGCAGCGTGGTCGTTTGTCGGGTACGGAATATACGCCAGAAAAAGGCTGGGATGTCAATCGCCTTTCTCTTTTCCGTCGTCATTTGGTGCAGTTGGGCAATAGCGGTCTGTTTGTGGTATACGATGAATTGGAAGGTAAAGAAGCAGTGACGTGGGATTATCTGCTGCATACCATAGAACAGCCCATGGACGTAACAGAAGAACAAGGTGGGTTACGAGTGTTGGGCAGAAATAACGCTCAAGGAGTATCGGTGGCTCACCTTTTCGCTTCCCGTCCTATGGAGTGGCAGCAAACCGACACCTTTTTTGTAGCTGCTATAGACTGGAAAAAACGTCTGGGAAAGAAGCTCTCCAATCATTATCATTTCCGGGCCACCTCTGATAAAGCCGATAAAATCTGTTTCTTGAATATTCTCGACGTACATGGAGAAAATCGTGCAGATATACCAGTAGTGCGTAGCGGTAACCGTATCACGGCAGGTGACTGGGTGATTACTTGCAATCTGAATGGTGAGCAACCCGCTTTCTTGCATATTGAGAATGCCAAGCAGGGAACCGTGTTGGATTTTAATTACGGAACCAACCGAGGGGCTACTACCATCATAGACCATGTGAAGGGTAAGCGTGTAGAAGAAACATTGGTGGATTCTATGCCGCAATTGGATATTTGATGCAATTGTTTCAGAAATGAAGTTTATTTATTAAAAGTTCTACATATCATGTTGAAAAGTTTTTCTTTAAAGCAATTGGCCTGCCTGTCTGTAGGCTGTACTTCTGCCGTGATGGCTGCCGGACGTCCGAATATCATTTATATCTTTACCGACCAGCAGACGGCTTCGGCCATGAGTTGTGCCGGTAATCCGGATGTGCATACGCCTAATCTAGACCGCCTGGCAGCAGCCGGCATCTTGTTTCAGAATGCCTATTGTACTGCCCCTTTGAGCGGCCCCTCTCGCGGAGCCATGTTTACCGGTCGCTATCCGGGTGCAGTGGGGCTGAGTGTCAATAATGCTCCTATGCCCGATAGTTTGAAGAATCAGACCTTGGGCACCTTGATGAAGGAGGCTGGTTATGACTGTGTCTATGGAGGAAAGTGGCACTTGCCTTTGTTGGATATTCCCGATAAGGAATTCGGCTTCGACAAACTCTATAAGCATAGCGACGATGGCATGGCCGAAGCTTGTGTGGAATATTTAAACCAGAAGCATGACAAGCCGTTTTTTCTGGTAGCTTCCTATGATAATCCCCATAATATTTGTGAATATGCCCGTCAGCAGAATTTGCCTTATGGTCCGGTAGCTATTCCTGATATCCGTGAGTGTCCGGGATTACCGGTGAATTTTGCCAAGAATCCATACGATGCCGGTGTAATAGACAGTGAGAAACGGGCCAACTTCAATGTGTACCCCAGCATAGACTATACCGTAGAAGATTGGCGGATGTACCGTTATACGTATTATCGTCTGGTAGAAAAAGTAGATAAGGAAATAGGCAAGATTATTGATGCCATAGACCGCAACAACTTGTGGAAGAATACGGTGGTGATATTCTCCAGTGACCATGGTGATGGTATTGGCGCACATCACTGGAACCAAAAGTCGGCACTGTATGAAGAAGTGGTAAATGTACCGTTGATCGTTACTCTTCCCGGAAAGAAGCATGCTGGTATGGTGTTGCCTCAACTGGTGAACGGCGGGCTTGATTTCTTTGCTACGGTGTGCGACTTCGGTGGAGTCAAACTGCCGGCAGGAGCAGCCGGTACTTCTTTCCGCAGTGTAGTGGAAAAAGGCAGTAAAGAAATGCCTCATCAACCTTACATTATTCTGGAAACTCAATTCGATGGTAGTAAGACCAGAGGCTGGGTGGTACGTAGTGAACGTTATAAATATGTACTCTATGATAAGGGTAGATGCAGGGAACAATTGTTCGATTTACAGAACGATAGAGGTGAAATGAGAAACCTGGCAGTAGAGAAAGTTTTTGATGGTGTATTGCAACAGCATCGCGACCAGTTGGCTCAGTGGATGAAGAAATATCAAATTCGCCGTACACGTCCGAAGATTTTTGACGTGCCGGGTGAACGATAAACAATGAAGGTGTGTCAAAACATCCATTTTGAAAAAAATCCCCCTGTGATAGGGGGATTTTTTTGGAAGTGTTCCGACATGCCTTCAATATTGAGCCATAACGTGCAGAAAGGTATTTGTCTATTTCTGATGGTCGTTATGTCTGATTTCTACCCTTCGTATTTTGCCGCTGATGGTTTTGGGCAGTTCGTCTACAAATTCTATGACACGTGGGTATTTATAAGGAGCCGTAATCCTCTTTACGTGGTTTTGCAATTCTTTTATCAAGGCTTCTCCCGCTTGTTCTTTATACGCCTTGGACAGCACGATGGTGGCCTTTACCACCTGTCCGCGAATTTCATCCGGTACGCCGGTGATGGCACATTCCACTACAGCAGGATGGGTCATCAGCGCACTCTCTACTTCGAACGGGCCAATACGGTAGCCGCTACTCTTGATGACATCGTCCGCACGTCCCACAAACCACAGGTATCCGTCTTCGTCTTTCCAAGCCACATCTCCCGTATAGTAGATGCCATCATGCCAGGCTTCTCTGGTGCGGGCCTCATCCCTATAGTATTCTTTGAATAGTCCCAGCGGTTTTCCCTTATCTGTATGAATCACGATTTGCCCTTGTTCTCCGGCTTCTACCGAACGTCCTTCCTGGTCGATGAGGTCAACGTCGTATTGCGGATTGGGCAGTCCCATGCTGCCAGGTTTCGGCTCCATCCACGGCATAGTAGCCACGGTCAGAGTGGTTTCGGTCTGCCCAAATCCTTCCATGAGTTTGATACCGGTCAGTTGCTTGAAGGTATCAAATACTGCCGGATTGAGGGCTTCTCCGGCAATGGTGCAATATTGCAGAGACGTCAAGTTATATTTGGTCAAGTCTTCATGAATCAGAAAGCGGAAGATGGTAGGAGGGGCACAAAGCGACGTAACATGGTAATCTTGAATTTTTTGCAAGATGTCTGCCGGAGTGAATTTCTCGTGGTCGTATACGAATACGTTGGCACCGGCTATCCATTGTCCGTAGAGCTTTCCCCAGACAGCTTTTCCCCAGCCCGTATCGGCAATGGTGAGATGCAGGCTGCCCGGATGCAGGTTGTGCCAGAAGCAGCCGGTGGCAATGTGTCCCAGCGGATAAGTAAAATCGTGAGCCACCATCTTGGGCTCTCCGGTGGTGCCGCTGGTGAAGTACATCAGCGAGATATCACTGTTGTCGTTGGGATGTTCCGGCTTTACGAATGTGGGGGCTTCTTTGATGCCCTGATGAAAATCCTGAAAACCTTCCGGGTATTCCGGTCCTACACTCATTAACTGTTTCACGCTGGGAGATTCGGGCATCGCCGCTGTGATGTGGTCGGTGATGACCGATTCTCCGGCACAGACTATCATTTTGATATCGGCAGCATTGCAGCGGTACACGATATCTTTTTTTGTCAGCAGGTGAGTGGCAGGTATCACCACTGCCCCCAATTTATGCAGGGCAATGATGCTGAACCAGAACTCTACCCTTCGTTTCAGAATCAGCATCACCATATCGCCGTGGCCGATGCCCAGGCTTTGGAAATAAGCCGCCGTACGGTCGGTATATACTTTCATCTCGGCGAATGAATATTGCCGATGTTCCCCTTTGTCATTGGTCCATAGCAGCGCTGGTTTTTCAGGCTCTTCGGCCGCCCAGGCATCTACTACGTCGTAACCGAAGTTGAAAGACTCCGGCACCGTTATGTGGAAGTTGTTTTTGAAGTCCTCTTGTGAGTGAAACGTGGTTTGCGATAAAAATCTTTCTAACATGACTATTGAATGAATTTAGGTATGTTTCTTACATGATGATAGCCAGAAAGCGTACTTTCTTTCCGTCGAGTGCCTTCATTCCGTGCGGTAGTTTGGAGTTGAAGTAAAGGCTGTCTCCTTCGTTCAGAATCAGTTCTTTTCCGTCTATGCTGATCATCATTCTTCCCTCCAGCACCAGGTTGAACTCCTGTCCGGCATGGCTGTTGAAATGCATCGGTTCATCGGCGGGTTTGGGTTCCACGGTTACGATAAACGGGTCGGCTGTGCGGTTGATGAATCCAGCTGCCAGTGATTGGTATTTGTAAGCTTTGGTACGCTCTATGCTGGTACCTTTTCCGGTGCGTGTCAGGAAGTAGCTATTCATCTTAGGCTCTTCACCAAACATCAGTGCATCGAGCGAGATGCCGTATTGGCGGGCTATCTTTTGCAACATACTGACGGAGATGTCATGCTCACCGCTTTCTGCCCGGCTGTATTCATCGATGGAAAGTTCACAGTCGCGTACGATGTCTTCTACCGACAACTCCAATACGTCGCGCAATCCGCGCAGACGTTCGGCTATTTGTTTGATTTGTTCATCCATAATCTTTTATATTCTAGTTACTGATGCTTTTTTTGAAGGGATACCCATGTACTGTTGTCAGCTCAGGCTGGCCTTCATGGCTTTGATCACAGCAGATGCGAATCCTTCGTGATCCAGTGTATTGATACCTTTGATAGTCAGTCCGCCAGGCGTGCACACCTTCTCGATTTCCAGGGCAGGATGTGTGTCGTTGTGTAGCAACAAGTCGGCTGCACCTTTGGCCGATTGTGCCACCAGCTGCATGGCATCTTTCGGATAAATACCCATTTCAATGCCAGCCTGCATGGCAGCCTGCATATATTTCAGTACATAAGCGATGCCACACGATGCCAGCGAGGTGGCAGCTCCTATTTGTTTTTCGGGTAGCCACAGTGTAGTTCCCATTTCGTCGAAGATTTGGGTAATCAGGCTACGCTGGCTGTCGGATAAGTTATACCCTGTCAGCACCGTCATGCTTTGCAGTTGGCTGATAGCTGTATTAGGTATGATACGCAGCACGGGTCTTTTCATCTCGCCCTGAACTTCTAATAAGTCGGCACACGACAGGCCTGCTGCTACGGACGCCAGGATGGTGTGTGCTGGTATCTGCAATTCCAGCAGTACCGATTTCACCAGCCAGGGCTTCACGGCCAATAATATCAAATCTGCGTGATTCACCGCCTCTTGGTTGTTGCAGGTAATGTTCAGTGCAGGGAATTCTTTTTTCAGCTGATCCAGTTTTCCTTGCGAAGGATTGGATACGGTGATGTCTTCGGCCGGAACGATGGTTCCCTGAGCCATACCTCGGGCAATGGCTCCTCCCATGTTTCCGGCACCTATGATAGCTACTTTCATGTGATTGGTATGTTTAGTATGATTCATGCCACAAAGATAGCAAATCTTCTTACCCCTTAACCCAATACCTTGCGGAAGCGTTCCAGGAAGAGGTCTGCTTCTTCTCGGCTGAGGCAGAGAGGAGGCAGCAGTCGCAATACATGGGTACCGCTGACACCAGTAAACACGTGTTGTTCTTTCAGCAGTCGCTGGCGCAGTTCCTTGATGGGTTCTTCGAATTCCAATCCTATCATCAAGCCTCTGCCCCTCACTTCCTTGATTTGCTGAAATTTCTTCAGTTCGCTCATCAGGTAAGCACCTGTTTCAGCTGCGTTTTCTACCAGATGTTCCTGTTCGATTACGTCCAATACTGCCAAAGCTGCGCTACAGGCCAGGTGATTACCGCCGAAGGTGGTGCCCAGTTGGCCGTAAACCGGTGTAAACATCGGACTAATCAGTACGCCTCCCATAGGGAAACCGTTGCCGATGCCTTTGGCCATGGTTACGATGTCTGCCTGAATGCCGTTGTATTGGTGGGCAAAGAATTTACCGCTTCTGCCGTATCCGCTTTGAATTTCATCCAGAATCAGCACCGTGTTCTGTTCGCTGCATGCTTTACGCAGTGCCTGCATAAAAGCATCCGTAGGCATCTGTATGCCGCCTACCCCCTGTATGCCCTCTATGATAACAGCACACACATTGCCCTTGGCCAGTTCGGCCTGCATGGCTTCGATGTCGTTCAGCGGCAGGTAGGTCACGTGTCCGCAGTCATTGATGGGTGCAATGATTTTGGGGTTGTTGGTTGCCTCTACCGCCAGCGAGGTGCGTCCGTGAAAGGCTTTTTGGAAAGAGATGATCCGGGTGCGTCCGTTGTAGAAAGAAGCCAGCTTCAAGGCATTCTCATTGGCCTCGGCACCGCTGTTAATCAAGAACAAGGCATAATCTTCGTATCCGCACACCTTTCCCAGCCGTTCAGCCAGTTGCTGTTGCAGTCGGTTGATTACCGAGTTAGAGTAGAATCCCAGCGTGGCTACCTGCCGGCTAATCATGTCTACATAGTGTGGGTGAGCATGACCGATAGAGATTACGGCATGTCCTCCGTAGAGGTCGAGGTATTCTGTTCCGTGTTCGTCCCATACGCGGCATCCTTTTCCCTTCACAATGTTGATGTCGAACAAGGGGTATACATCAAATAGTTTCATACGTTATAATTTTAGAATGGCGGATTAGAAAGCACTGGGCTTCAGTTTCAGTCCCACGGTTTCTTCCAAATTGAACATCAGGTTCATATTATGTACGGCCTGTCCGCTGGCACCTTTCAGCAAATTGTCTATGCAAGAGATAATCAGCAGCTTGTCGCCATGCTTCTCCAGATGAATGAGGCACTTGTTGGTGTTTACCACCTGCTTCAGGTCGATGTTTTTCTCTACGATATGGGTAAAGGAATCCTTGGCATAGTATTCCTGATACATGCGTATAATTTCTTTCAGTTCCACTTTAGTCTTTACCACGATGGTGGCAAAGATGCCGCGCGGAAAATCGCCACGGTAAGGGATGAAATCAATCTCGGCCTGAAAACTGTTTTGCAACTGTTTCAGTGACTGCTTGATTTCGGGCACATGCTGGTGTTCGAAAGCCTTGTACACGCTCAGGTTATTGTTTCGCCAGCTGAAGTGACTGGTAGAACCCGGTTTTACGCCTGCACCGGTACTTCCGGTAATGGCATTGACCATGATATCGCCGTTCAGCATCAAGTGCTTGGCCAGCGGCAGCAGTCCCAGCTGGATGCAAGTGGCAAAGCAGCCCGGATTGGCCACATGCTTGGCGGTGCAGGTAGCCCGTCGGTTCAGTTCCGGCAATCCGTAGATAAAGTCGTGGTCATCACTTTTGATGCGGTAGTCCATCGATAAGTCGATAATCTTCAAATCTTCCGGCAGATTATGGCTTTCCATGAATTTCCGGGTGTCGCCATGCGCCGTGCAGAAGAACAGCACGTCAATCTTGTCCAGCGGCAGTTCGTCGGTAAACACCAAATCCGTTTCGCCATACAGTCCTTCGTGTACGTCGGTAATCTTGTTGCCGGCATTGCTGGCACTGTTGATAAATACGATTTCCGCTTCCGGATGGTTCAGCAAAAGGCGAATCAGTTCGCCGGCTGTATAGCCGGCACCACCGATAATTCCTACTTTAATCATATGCCCTCCTTTTCGTCTTTATGGTTGGCATAATAGGCACGCAGTGCCGTAGAGGTCACCTTGATGAAGCCTTTGGCATCTTCGGCCGTCCATCCTTTCTGCATTTCTCCGTATTCGCCGAACTTGTTCTTCACCAGGTCGTCTTCACTTTCCACGCCCACGGTAGAGAAGCCCAGCGGGCGCAGTTCCAGAATGGCCGTACCGTTTACGTTGCGTTGCGAGGATTCCAGCATGGCTTCAATGTCGCGCATCACCGGTTCCAGGTATTGGCTTTCGTGCAGGAACATGCCATACCAGTTGGCCACCTGGTCTTTCCAGTACTGCTGCCATTTGCTCAGTGTATATTTTTCCAGGAATCGGTGGGCACCGATAATCAGCATGGGAGCCGCTGCTTCGAATCCCACACGTCCCTTGATGCCGATGATGGTATCACCCACGTGCATGTCTCGGCCTATGCCGTAGGCCGCACCGATTTCTTCTACTTTCTGAATAGCCTGGATGGGGTCGTCGAACGTTTCATCGTTCACCGCCTTCAGTTCACCTTTCTCGAAAGTCAGTCTCAGCTGTTCGCTTCCTTCCTTGGTGCAATGCTTCAGATAAGCCGTTTCGGGCAGTCCTTGTGCAGAATCCAGAATCTCGCCACCACAGATCGATGTACCCCATAAACCTACGTTATACGAATACTTCAGCTTAGCGAAGTCGGCAGCAAAGCCATGCTTGTTCAGGTAATCGATTTCCTCCTGGCGACTCAGCGTCATATCGCGTGTCAGCGTGATGATTTCCACGCCCGGAGCCATCACCAGGAAAGTCATGTCGAAGCGAATCTGGTCATTGCCTGCACCGGTCGACCCGTGAGCAATGGCATCGGCGCCGATTTCATTGGCATAGCGGGCAATGGCCAGTGCCTGGAAGATACGTTCTGAGCTTACCGAGATGGGGTAGGTACCGTTGCGCAGCACATTGCCATACACCATGTATTTCAGGCTTTTCTCGTAATATTCCTGCGTCACGTCGAGTGTCACGTATTTCACGGCTCCCAGTTTGTAGGCATTCTCTTCGTTGGTTTTCAGCTGTTCTGCGCTGAATCCCCCTGTATTGGCACAGGCGGCATATACTTCATATCCTTTCTCTTTGGCCAGATACATCACAGTAAATGAAGTATCCAGTCCGCCGCTGAAAGCGACTACTACTTTTTTCTTTTTAGCTTCCATATTCGTAGAATTATATTTTATCTTCTTCGTGTAGTTTAGGATCGTACAGCATGGCCGTACAGATACAGAATTTGCGGTTCTTGGCCACCAGGATATCATGGTTGATACAACCTTCGCATCCTTTCCAGAAAGCATCGTCGTCGGTCAGTTCATTAAAGGTCACCGGCACGTAGCCCAGCTCGGTATTCATCTTCATTACGGCCGCTCCGCTGGTGAGGCTGAAAATCTTGGCCCAGGGCCATCGCAGGCGTGCCAGGTGGAAAGAGGCTGTCTTGATGCGCTTGGCCAGCCCCAGCCCCCGGTAGTTGGGGTGTACTATCAATCCCGATGTAGCCACGTACTGCTTGTTTCCCCAACTTTCAATGTAGGTGAATCCGGCAAAGTCGTCACCGCACAAGGCAATGATGGCTTTTCCTTCCTTCATCTTGGTAGCTACATATTCATGTGTGCGTTCTGCAATGCCGGTACCCCGTACCTTGGCCGCTTCGCGTATGGTATCCAAAATCTTGTCTACATAAACTTCGTGTGAGGCATCAGCCACCATCACGTCAATTTGTCTTGAATCCATCTCTTCGTCTTTCTTGCTTTATGTCTATAATGTATGTTTATTTATTCTTTCGGCAAGCCTGTTCAGGCAATATTGGGAATGATGAGCGACAGAAAATCGCGTACTTCCCGATGCGATATCCGTTCGTTCAGCACCAGCATGATGGTATCGTCGCCGGCTATGGTACCCAGAATGCCGTCGAACTCACGATTGTCTATATCATACGCCATGCTGCTGGCATAACCCGGACGGGTGCGTATCACGGCCAGATTGCCCGAAAATTGCAGTGAGATAAAGCCACTGGTCATCAACATTTCGCTGGCACTTTGAGCAGCTGTACGTTTATACATGATGTCGTTGGGCAGCACATAGACATATTTTCCCAACGTATTGGCTGCTTTGGCCACTTTCAGTTGTTTCAAGTCGCGCGACAGCGTAGCCTGCGTCAGTTCAAAACCCTCTTTTCCCAGCTCCTGTAGCAATTCCTCTTGCGAGGATACTTCCTTGCTAGAGATAATCATTTTTATGGCGTCTAACCGATTGGCTTTTTTCTTCATGTTTTGTATAATTATTCTTTAGATTCGGCAAAATTATACTTTATTTTGGAAAAAATATGCATTTATCGAAGTTTTTTTGCAGAAAAATGCCGTTTTCGTTGAATAATTATGAAAGTTGATGCATAATGGGCGGTAAATCCTCTTTTTTACTGCATGAAATGCTTCAACGACGGGTCTGCTCCGAACCCATCTGTTGGGACTTGGTTAGGAGTTGGTTAGGAGTTGGTAGGGAGCAGGCAGGGTGGGGATGGTGGATAAGTCTGTTTATCGAATTTGTTTTTTCGCAATAAAAACGCAGTTATATGCATGCGCCCTTGCAAGCGTTTGCACAAGCTCATGCAAGCGCTTGCACAGGCCGATGCAGCTAGTTGCGTGAAAATCTACCGGCGGGAAGTGATATGGAAGCATCCTTGCTTCAGTTCGTACTTGATGTAGCACAGATTGGCTTTCTTCACATCGCGCAGCACTTCCGAGAGCACCAGCTTCAGGGTATCGGCACTTACATCCTGCAGGGGGCGGCCGTCTTCATCTTCTACTTTCTCGAATCGCTTCCAACTAACATCAAAGGTGGTGCCGTAGGCGTGGGCAGAGTTGGCCGAGGCGTTGTAGTTGCGGCGGCGCAGACGCTTCACGTCTTCCTGCGTGCGCAGCACGGAAGTCACGATAATCTTGTTGGGGTTTAGTCCCTTGGCAGTCAGTGAGTCCAGAAAGTTTTGGCCGATGGTGTCCAGCAGGGCGGCAGCTCCAGGAATCAGGTAAGGAATGGAGTGCGTCAGCGAGTCCACGCTGTAGAGCGGATTGCTGGTGATGTGTTGCAGCTTGGCAGCCTGGGCTTCGGCACTTTTCCGCGTCTGTAGCGGACGGATGCCGATGGCTTGGGCAATGTTCAGATGCTTTTCATTCAGGTCGCCGAACGAACGTCGGTAACTGATGACTCCGCGGATATTTCGCGGCTCATTGAGTTTCAGTGACATATCTTTCTTTTTGCATCCGGTGAAGGCCGAGGTCAGCAGCGCGGTGCCCAGCAGCAGTAGGGGCAGGTAGTATTTCAGTTTCATCTTTATGGGTTTATCAGAACGACATTTTGTAAAAAAGTGGTGCAAAGATAGAGCATTCTTCTTGAAAAGCCTGCAGGGAGTTCGTTTTTTTGTAGCATTTGCACTATCTTTGCCGCTCAAAATAAACGACTAACAGATGCAGCGATATTTCATTTATTTGGCTTACGACGGTACGGCGTATCATGGCTGGCAGATTCAGCCCAACGGGGCCAGTGTACAAGAGTGTTTGATGAAAGCCCTTTCCACCTTGTTGCGTAAAGATGTGGAAGTGACGGGTGCCGGACGCACGGATGCCGGGGTACACGCTTCACTCATGGTGGCCCATTTCGACAGCGAGCATTCGCTCGATGAGGCTTTCATGGCTGATAAGTTGAACCGTCTGCTTCCGCCGGATATTTCGGTGTTCCGCCTCAGAGCGGTAAGGCCGGATGCCCATGCCCGCTTTGATGCCACAGCACGCAAGTATCGGTATTACGTCACCACGGCCAAGTGCCCTTTCCAGCGGCAGTACCGTTGCCGCCTGTTTCAGAAACCAGACTTTGAACGGATGAACGAGGCAGCCCGCAGGCTGTTCGATTATACCGACTTTACCAGTTTCAGCAAGCTGCATACGGATGTGAAGACCAATAACTGCCGGATTATGCAGGCCGAATGGACGCAGGTGGACGAGGTGACCTGGGTATTTACCATCCAGGCCGACCGCTTCTTGCGCAACATGGTGCGTGCCGTGGTGGGTACGTTGCTCGAAGTGGGGCGCGGCAAGCTTACGGTAGAAGGATTCTGCCGCATCATAGAGCAGAAGAACCGTTGTCTGGCCGGTACGTCGGTGCCCGGCAATGCTTTGTTTCTCACAGATGTAACTTATCCGGAAGAGCTGTTTCTGGCATAACATCCGGTAATTATCCCTTTAGAATTTTAACGTTCAATTTTTACAATTTATCTCCCAATGTGGTTGTTATTAGCTTTCCTTTCTGCTGCCTTATTAGGATTTTATGATGCCTTTAAGAAACACTCGCTGCGCGACAATGCCGTGCTGCCCGTACTCTTTCTGAACACGGTGTTCTCCAGTCTTGTCTTTCTGCCGTTTATCCTGGTGTCGGCCTTTGCGCCTTCGCTTCTCTCGCGTTGCGAGTTGCTGTATGTTCCTATCTCCGGCTGGGAGGTACACAAGTTTATTCTGCTGAAATCGGCCATTGTACTTTCTTCCTGGATTTTCGGCTATTTCGGCATGAAGCATCTGCCGCTTACCATCGTGGGACCTATCAATGCCACCCGTCCGGTGATGGTGCTGCTGGGTGCCATGCTGCTGTTTGGCGAACGGCTGAACCTCTACCAGTGGATAGGTGTGCTGCTGGCAGTCTTGTCTTTCTTTCTGCTGAGCCGTTCGGGCAAGAAAGAGGGCATCGACTTCAAGCACAACAAGTGGATTCTGTTCATTGTGCTGGCGGCAGTGACCGGGGCAGTGAGCGGACTGTACGACAAGTATCTGATGAAGCAACTGAATCCCATGCTGGTGCAGTCTTGGTACAATGTATACCAGGTATTCATCATGTGCCCCATCATTCTGCTGCTGTGGTATCCCAAGCGGAAGGAGAGTACGCCTTTTCATTGGAAATGGACCATTCTGGGCATTTCGCTGTTTCTCTGTGCGGCCGATTTTGTGTATTTCTATGCCTTGAGTCTGGACGACTCCATGATTTCCATCGTTTCGATGGTGCGTAGGGGCAGCGTGGTGGTGTCTTTCCTTTTCGGTGCCCTGTTCTTCCGTGAAAAGAATTTAAAAAGCAAGGCTGTAGACCTGCTTTTGGTATTGATTGGAATGTTCTTCTTATATTTGGGGAGCAGATAATAAATAATCGTTGTAAGATGATGTTCATGAAAAAGATAGGACTGTGCTTGCTGTTCATCGGTTGGCACAGCGTGTATGCACAGCAGGCCAAGACCTGCTTTACGCAGATGCCCGATTCGCTTTGTCCGCTGTTGACGGCGGTGAACCGGGCCGACTTTGTGGATTTTCTGGAGAGTAAAATGAAAGCAGAAGTGTCTAATCGCTTGGGCGGTAAATCGGAAATGACGCGGCTGACAGGGGATTTCATCGAAATCCGTACCTCTGCACAGAGCACCTGGCAGATGAAACTCTTGCCGCTGAACGACAGTACCCGGGTAATCTGCACCGTCTCTACGGTCAGCGCACCTGTAGCCGACAGCCACTTGAAGTTCTATACTACTGCTTGGAAAGAATTGCCTGCAGAAGGGTTCCTGCCGCAGCAGGCTGTGACTTTGGACGATTTCTTTCCTGCGCCTGCCGATACGGTAGACATCTACGATTATCAGGCAGCCCGCCGCCAGGCCGATATTTTGTTTCTGAAAGCTTCGCTGGATGAAAAAGAACCTACACTGACCTTTACGCTGACCACGCCGGACTATATGGACCGGGAAATGGCCGAAAAGCTGAAACCGTCTATGCGGCCTTCGCTGACTTATAGATGGCGAGGCGGGCGGTTTGTTTCATCTGATAAGCAGTGATGCTTTGGGCAGTGTCTGCACTTTCAGGTGAGCAGATTCTTGCCGCTGAAGTAGCGGGACAACTTCCATTTATCCATACACCAGGCTATGGCGAAACTGCCTAGAACAGCCGCTGTGGTAGCTGTCAGGGTGAAGAGCAGTCCGGTGGCATCGAATGCCAGCCAAGGAATCAAGGGCTTGGCCAGCATCGTGAAGATGGGCGAGAACAGCAGAATGGGCAGGGTGTTTCGCCCGATGAAGTGAGCCGCCTGCCGTACAGAGTGGCCCAACCGGGGATAGACCGCCAGCAGCACGCTGAAAGTAAGGTAGGTAATCGTCATTCCGCCCAGCGTGAACCGGTCCAGGTTTTCCGGATACAGCCCCAGCAGACACAGAGGTATCAACGCATACAGGCTGCCCTGGAAGAAGCGGGTAAACGGTATCTGGCAGCGACGGATAGCCGTGCCCAGCAGAAAATAGACGGCATTGCCCGGCGACACCAGCTCTGCGCACGACAGCAGCCAGAGGAAGAGACCCGACAGGATGATAACCGGCAGCGAATCGGCGCGGGGAAACAGCCGGTGGACGGCATAGCAGCAGAGGCTGCATAGCATCCAGGTGTGCAGATACCAGTAAGGCCCCAAGGGATGCAGGAACAATTTATCGGCAAAGAGGCCCGCAGAGAGCGATTCTACCTGTTGGCGCACCGGCAGAATGGCCGACATGGTGATATATCCGCATTCCATAACTGCATAGGGCACAAAAATCCATCCGATAGTTTTCAGAAAGGTGGCGGGCCGCTTCTCGGTATTCAGCAGGTAGCCCGAAATAATCAGAAAGGCCGGCATATGAAAGGTGTAGACCAAGAGCTTGGCATAGGGATATTTGTCGCCGATATAGGCCAGATGGAAAATAACCATCAGAATGATATAGACCGACCTTAGATAGTCGATGTGGGCTAAGCGTTGTTTCATGTGTACAGTTCCTTATCTTTGCGGCAAAGATACTGTTTTTTTGCGTGATGCGTTCAATAGGAGAAGTAAGGATGCTTCACCTTAAAAAAAATATGTCATTTTGTTAGTGCCGAAATAAAAAAAAACTATTTTTGCTGCGTAAACGGGGAATTTGTTGAATGAATGCTTCTTATGACACCCTATTTACGCTGGATTAATTTTTTATAGCACATTGATAAGACAAGGAATTATGAGAAAACTGTATTTCCTGTTAGGTCTGCTGTGGGGATGGATGTCCTTGGGCAGCCTGGCCGCCCAGACCGTGAGCGGAAAGTTAGTAGATGAAAACAACCGGCCATTGCCCTATGCCAATGTAGTGGTGCTCTCGTTGCCAGACTCCGCATTTGTCAGCGGTACCGTGAGCGGCGAAGACGGAACTTTCGCCTTACCGGTTGCGGGAGAAAACCGGCTGGTGAAGATTTCCTCCATCGGCTATGTCACTGCCTACCGACCCGCCTCGCCGTCCGCTTTGGGGCTTGTGCAGATGGAAGCGGATGCACAATTGCTGGGCGAGGTAGTGGTGAAGGCAGACCTGCCTAAAGTGCAACTGAAAGGAGGTGCCGTGGTGACAACCGTGTCCGGCAGTGTGCTGGAAAAGGCGGGTACGGGAAATGACCTGCTCGACAAGATACCGGGAGTGTCGGCCAAAAAAGGAAAGGTCGATGTGTTCGGCTGCGGAGCGGCTGAAATTTATATCAACGGACGCAAGATGCGCAATGTTTCGGAACTGGATCAGCTTTCGTCGGACAATATCAAGCGTGTAGAGGTACTCCGTAACCCCGGAGCCCGCTATGATGCTTCCGTCAAGGCGGTGGTGCGTATCTTTACCAAGAAGCCGCAGGGTGAAGGATTCGGATTCAGTAACCGCACGTGTGCAGCTTATCAATACGACTGGAGCCTGCTGGAACAGTTTAACTTCAACTATCGCAGAGGCGGATTGGATCTAGGGGGGATGCTGTTGGGATTGGACAACCGCACCGAAGATAATAAGCTACTGGTGCAGAAGACGTATTTGGACAAGACTTGGGAACAGTATTCCAACATGGAGGGGCCGTATCACACTCGGAATGTGGCTGCACGCTGGTTGATGAACTATCAGTTCAACGACCGTCATATCATGGGTATGCAGTATGATTTCGACCGTTATCCGCAAATGAAGCAGCAGACAATATTACTGACTTCTCTACAGGTGGACAAGCAGTTGGATGAGGAGAGCGAAAGCCGGAGTTATTCCGCTGCCGACAAGAGTCAGCACAGCGTCAATGCGTATTATAATGGCGAGATAGGCGATTGGCAGCTTGACTTGAATGCCGATGCTATGTGGTCGGAGCGAGAAGAACCCAGCACCACCCGTGAAATTATCCGCGAAAACGAATCCTTGCCTACAGAGCATTCTATCCATACGTTTGAGCGCAGAGACAACCGCCTGTATGCAACCAAGCTGGTGGTGGGGCATCCGCTGTGGGAAGGAGACTTTTCGATAGGTGGTGAATACAGCTATGCCTGCCGCAAAAACCGTTTCACCAATCAGGAAGGTATTTTGGACAACAATTTGGATGAGATTAAAGAAAATGCCGTATCGGCTTTTATAGAATATGCCCGCTCGTTTGGAAAACTACAGGCGCAGGCCGGTGTACGCTATGAGTATCTCCGTTCTAATTATTCTGAAGATAACGTCCGGGTGGATGAACAGAGCCGCACATACAACAATATTTTCCCGTCATTGACTCTTTCTTATCCGATAGGTCAGGCGCAACTGATGCTGAGCTATGCCGGCACCATCTATCGCCCCAGCTATTACCAGCTTTCCGGACATTACCTATAAGCACATAAAAGATATGCAGATACAGGTAAGTAGGGCTTATTCAGCAGAGAATCCGGCCATTTCTCTGCTGACCCATATCAATGCCCCTCATGCCGATTTGCTGAATGCCACCCTATCGCTGTCGCCCACCATCGGGTGCTGGTCGCCACAGTTCAATGCCATGCTCCGCCAGCAGTGGTTCAATGTGGATACGCCCGATGGCCGGATGAATTTCAGTAATCCGATGGGCATCTTCCAGTGGAACAATACATTCAGCCTGCCCAAAGGATTCCAGTTGGGCTTGAACATGGTGCTGAGTACACGCGGAGAAATGGAGACCGTCCGCATACTGAACACCACAAGTTCGGTAGATTTTTCCTTATACAAAGGATTCATGAACGACCGGCTGACGTTTCAGTTGCAAGCAGAAGACTTGTTCCATACCTCTGGGCAAGATGTAATCCTCTATAGCGGCAATCGCACGACCTATGTTTCCAGCGAGCCCCGTCGCAGTTTTACCTTGACCGTCCGCTATAAATTCAATGCAGCCAAGAGCAAGTACAGAGGTACCGGAGCCGGAGAAAGCCAGAAGAGCCGTATGTAGGCAGGAAGCATGGCTTCGGAAGCACAGTACCATGGATGGAGCAAAAAAACTCCATGGATTCAGTTTCGTAAACTTATTGTTTATGAAGTTGAATCCATGGAGAAAAATTCAGAAACCTATAGCTGAATTTTTCCCAAGCTAAAGGTTAATTTTCAGAAGGCTGTAGATGCATGCGAGTCTACCTATAGGTGAATGTTGGAAATATAGCCTGTGAAGGGTTCACCCATTTCCCCTTGATTATCAGTGGGTGAAGGGTGAAAGGTGAAATAGATAGGTTTAGCTTGTTTTACGCGTCAACCGTCACGTCAACCGCCATAGTTGCGAGAAATGCCTGAAAAGCAAAAAAAAGCATCGACAATCTTTCGATTATCAATGCTTTTTTACCAGTCGGGGTGACTGGATTCGAACCAGCGACCACACGCCCCCCAGACGCGTACTCTAACCGGGCTGAGCTACACCCCGAATTGCGGATGCAAAGGTACGCCTTTTTTTTGAATCTGCAAGCGTTCGTGCATTTTTTTTCTGTCAATCGTGTATTTTTTAATTTCCCATACACTCTCTGAAGAAATCAAACATTTGAAATACAGTGTCTTTGTCTGTAGTCTGGTTTAAGGCAATACTACCTATATTTTTTAATAGGGTGAAGTTAATGATGCCGTCGGTATTCTTTTTATCATGCTTCATCAGTTCATAAAGCTGTTCATAGTGTTTGCACTCGAAGGGAAAGACACCGTAATTCTGGCGTACAAAGTGTATTACCTGCCGCAGAATGTCTTGGGGAAATCCTGTTTTCAGTACCGAGAGATAGAGTTCGCAAACGATTCCCCAGGCCACGGCATAGCCGTGAAGCACCGGACGCTGTTCTGCCAGAGCCAGGCTTTCAAAGGCATGGCCCACGGTATGCCCCAGATTCAGAGCCTTGCGGATGCCGTGTTCATGCGGGTCTTGCTGCACGATATTCTCTTTAATCTGTACCGATTGGCCTACCATAGCTTTCAGTTGGGCAAAGTTTATCTTTTCTGTATCGAAAGCTAAGAGTTCGTACAGATGTTCTTCAGTGCTGATAAGGCCGTGTTTCAGCATTTCGGCATAGCCCGAAAAGAAATTGTGGGCATCGAGTGTGCGGAGAAATTCCGTTTCAATCAATACGCAGGCGGCAGGCGAGAAGACTCCAATCTCATTCTTCAGCCCGTTAAAGTTGATGCCGGTTTTTCCGCCAACCGAGGCATCGACCATGGCCAGCAGGGTGGTGGGCAGGTTGATATAAGAGATGCCTCGCTTAAAGGTGGAAGCTGCGAATCCGCCTAAATCGGTCACCATGCCACCGCCTATATTGATGAGCAGGGAATGCCGGCTGGCTCCTTGATGGCTGAGCGTTTGCCATACCTGCGCCAGTGTGTCCAGATTTTTATGTACATCTTCTGCACCAATGGTAATCTCTTCTGCATGGTTCAATGCCGGAATGTGTTGCACTAAGGGCATGCATAAGTGATGGGTATGTTCGTCGGTCAGAATGAAAAGTTTATCGTGCGGACATTCACTGATGGCCTTTGTCAAGTTGTCGGCCAGATTATCGCAAAGGATTACTTTTTGTTTACTCATATGCGTATTTTTAATGATGGTTTCGATTCGGAGATTTTATCCAATGGCAAAGATAGTTCTTTCGGCAATAAATGTTACCTTTGCCTCTGAAAAATATATTGTATCATTTAAATTACTCATAGTCAGATGAAAGCTTTATTGCCTGTATATTGTCGCCCTTTGGGGTATTTTGTGATTGCACTCGCTCTGTTTTTGCCTTTTATCATGCTGCTGATGGGCCGGGTGACCGATGCTAACCTGTTGTTTTATAAGGAATGCTCCAAGCTGCTGATGATGGCAGGTGCCTTGATGATACTGTTTGCTCTGAATAAGAATGAAAGTAAGCAGATAGAACAGATTCGAAACTCGTCTACCAGAAATGCCATTTTTCTAACGGTACTGTTCGTTTTTGGCGGAATGCTCTATAGGGTGATGAAGGGCGATGTAACCTCGGTAGACACCTCGTCGTTTTTGATATTTCTTATCATCAATGTGCTATGCCTGGAATATGGCATTAAGAAAGCTGCTGTGGATTCCATGTTTAAGCATCGCAAAGGGTAAAAAACTGTTGGCTCATTAAACCTTTCTGTTCTATTTTAGTCAAACCAGGTAACAGTGTGACACAAACAGGGCACTGAGTTATAGATTAAGAATAGAATAGACATGAGAAAATGGATGTTGGGCATGATGCTGTTGCTGACAATGGCGTCCGCTGCCTTTTCGCAAACAAATGGAATCGTGGTGTCGGGCCGCGTGATGGAAGGAGATACCAAGGCTCCTGCCATGCAAGCCACCGTGCAGTTGTTGGCTCTACCGGACAGCAGTCAGGCTGCCGGAGTGGCAAGTTCTAATGACGGTTATTTTAAATTGCCTAGGGTGAAGCCCGGCAAGTATTTGCTGAAAGTTTCTTATATAGGCTATAAGAGCCGGCAGATTCCTATGTGGCTGGCCAAGGCTGTTCCTGTGAAAGATATTGGTACCTTAACGCTGGAATCCGATGCTGTGATGCTGGCCGAGGCCGTGGTAGTGGCCGAAGCACCGCAGGTGCAGGTGGTAGAAGATACCGTAGCTTTTAACTCCTCGGCTTATCGTACCCCTGAAGGTGCCATGCTGGAAGAGCTGGTCAAAAAATTGCCGGGAGCTGAAATCGATGAAGACGGCAATGTGAAAATCAACGGTAAGGAGGTGAAGAAAATCATGGTGGACGGCAAGGAGTTCTTCGGGGGCGATGTGAAGACCGGCTTGAAGAACCTGCCCGTGGAAATGATTGACAAGCTGAAGACGTATGATAAGAAGTCGGACCTGGCCCGCATTACCGGCATTGACGACGGGGAAGAGGAAACCGTGCTCGACCTCACCGTAAAGAAAGGCATGAACCGTGGGCTGTTTGGCAACGTGGATTTGGCTGCCGGTACGGAAGACCGCTACATAGGACGTGCCATGGTGAATTATTTCCAGGATAAGACACAGGTCACTTTGATAGCTGGTGCCAATAATGTGAACGACCAGGGATTCTCGGCCGGTGGAGGCGGACCGCGCTGGAGGCGTAGCAACGGTCTGACGGCTACTAAGGAGCTGGGATTGAACTTTGCCACTGAATCGGAAAAACTGGATCTGGGCGGAAGTGTGCAATATAACTATCGGGGAAATGATGCCAGCAGTACAGGGTATGCGGAAAACTTCCTGAATGCAGGGGCGTCTTCTTCGTTCTCTAATTCCAATTCTCTCTCAGCCAATACCTCGCAGTCGTTTCGGGCAGATTTTCGTCTGGAGTGGAAGCCGGATACGCTGACCAATATCATCTTCCGGCCTAATGTGTCCTACTCCAAGACCGAGAGCAGTTCGGCTTCCATGTCGGGCACATTCAGTCAAGACCCTTTCGGACTGGTAGCTAATCCGAACGATTATTTGGATTTGAAGAAACTGGCCGAGGCGGATTTGATGCAGGACGACCCGTTGAAGGATATTCGGGTAAATACCAGCAATTCTGAATCTTACTCGGATAGCCATTCGCTTTCGGCAAATGCTACCTTGCAGCTGAACCGCAAACTGAATGCCAGAGGACGGAACATTACACTGAGAGAGCATTTCAGCTACGGCGACAGTGATGATGACCAGTTCAGTTCGTCGGATATCTGGTATTTTCAGCAGCAGGAAGGCAGTGCCTTGTCCAAGGGAGACCCTATCCGCAGGTATATCACTTCGCCTAAGTCGAACTACAGCCTTACTACCGACCTTACTTACAGCGAGCCGATAGCCAAGGCCATCTTCCTGCAGTTTAAGTACCGCTTTAAGTATAGCTATAGCGAGAATGATAAGAGTACCTACGATCTGATACGCTCGGAAACCGGCTGGGAGATGGGGGATGAACTTCCTGCCGATTATGCAGACTATAAAGATAAGAATCAGAGCAAATATGCAGAATATAAGACGTATAATCATGAGGCCATGGTGGGGCTGCGTGTCATCCGTCCGCTGTATCAGTTGAATGCAGGCATGTCTTTCCAGCCGCAGAATACCCGGTTGACTTACCGGAAAGGAGAAACCGATACAGTATCTGTGCGCCATGTGTTCAACTTTTCTCCGAATATAGATTTACGATTCCGTTTTTCGAAAGTCAGTCAGCTGCGTTTTATTTATCGGGGCAGTAGCAGCCAGCCCGGCATGGAGAACCTATTGCCCATTACTGATAATTCTAATCCGCTGAATATCAGAGTGGGTAATCCTGATTTGAAGCCGTCATTCAGTCATAATATCCGGCTATTCTATAACAATTATTTGCCCGACAAACAACGTTCAGTCTTTACGCATGCTTCTTTTCAGACTACACGCAACAGTATAAGCAACAGCAGAGCGTATAACGAGGAAACGGGTGGATGGACGGTAACGCCGAAGAATATCAACGGTAACTGGAATGCTTTTGGCATGTTTGGCTTTAATACAGCCTTGAAGAATAAGAAATTCAATGTAGGTACGCATTCATTCGTACGGTATGCCAACAATGTGGGCTTTCTTACTTCGGGCAAGGGTGAAGAGGCTGTGGAGCAAAAGAATACTACTACTGACTTGAAGTTGAGCGAGCGGTTGAATGCCACCTTCCGTAACGATTGGTTAGAGTTGGGTGTGAATGGTTCGTTCTCTTACACCATAGAAAAGGATAAGCTGACACCTAAAAATAATCAGGAACCTTATGATTTCTCTTATGGTGCCTTTACTACGGTTACAGCACCTTGGAGCATGAGCCTGTCTACCAATATTTCCAATCAAAGTCGCCGCGGATTCTCGGATGCCAGTATGAACCGTAACGAACTTATCTGGAATGCGCAGCTTTCACAAACATTCTTGAAGGGGGCTGCTACCGTAAGTTTTGAAATGTATGATATTCTGAGGCAGCAGAGCAACATCAGCCGTTCGTTGACTTCCAGCGGTCGTTCCGTTTATCAATACAATGGTGTGAACAGTTATTGCATGGTTCATTTCATTTATCGGCTCAATATTTTTGGCGGTAAAAATGCTCAGAAAGGCATGCAAGGTCCGGGTAGAGGATTCGGACCCGGTCATCGCGGCGGCTTTGGTCCTCGAAGGTTCTGACAGATAAAAATCAGGTCATAGCATTGTCTTTTCAACTCTTTTCCTTTATATTTGTTGTAGATAAAGGAAGAGAGTTGTTATGATAGATTGGAATCTGCTTTTGAGCCAAATAGCAACAGTTGCATTCGATATACTTTATTTCGGTGCTATCATCGGTACGATTGTAGTAATCGTACTGGATAATCGTAATCCGGTGAAGACGTTGGCATGGATATTGGTGTTGATGTTTCTTCCTGTTGTAGGCCTTGTCTTCTATTTCTTCTTCGGACGCAGTCAGCGTAGGGAGCGGCTGATAGGGAAGAAACTCTATAGCCGGTTGATGAAGAAATCCATGCTGGCTTATCGTGGCCAGGAACTTTCTGATTTGCCGGCTCAGTACAAGGGGTTGATACATCTGTTTCAATATACTAATCAAGCTTATCCTTTTGAAGGAAATTCTGTGCAGGCTTTTACAGAGGGGAGTTCCATGCTTCAGGCTTTACTCTGTCATTTGCAGCAGGCCAAGCGGCATATTCATCTGGAATTTTATATATTCGAAGATGACGCGGTGGGCAGGATGGTGCGTGATGTGCTGATAGAAAAAGCACGTGCCGGTGTAGAAGTAAGGGTAATCTACGATGATGTGGGGTGCTGGCACGTTCCTCATGCTTTTTTCGAAACCATGCGTGAAGCCGGCATTGAGGTACGTAGTTTTTTAAAAGTTCGTTTTCCTCAGTTTACTAGCAAGGTCAATTATCGAAATCACCGGAAAATTGTGGTCATTGATGGTTGTATAGGCTTTGTAGGAGGGATGAATCTGGCAGAAAGGTATGTCAGGGGATTATCTTGGGGCATTTGGCGCGATACGCATTTGCAGATTCAAGGAAAGGCTGTATATGGCTTGCAGACTGCTTTTCTGCTCGACTGGTATTTTGTAGACCGTACCTTGATAACATCGGCCTACTATTTTCCTGAAATAAAAGACTCTGGTATGGCATTGGCTCAGATAGTGACCAGTGAGCCTGTGGGACTTTGGCGAGAGATTATGTTCGGCTTGACAAAGGCTTTGCAGGGAGCTGAAAAATATTTTTATATGCAGACTCCTTATTTTCTTCCTACTGAATCCGTGCTTCAAGCCATGCAGCAGGCTGCACTGTCGGGCGTGGATGTGCGCTTGATGTTGCCTATGCGGGCCGATAGCCGCTTAACTCATTTGGCTTCTTGTTCTTATCTGGCCGATGTGTTGCGGGCAGGGGTGAAGGTATATTTTTATAAAAAGGGCTTTTTGCATTCTAAACTGATGGTATCGGACGATGCATTCTCTACAGTAGGTTCTACCAATATAGATTTCCGCAGTTTTGAGCATAATTTTGAGGTAAATGCTTTTATCTACGATGTAGAGACAGCATTGCAGTTGCGTGAAGTCTTTATACAAGATCAGCGAGAGGCCGTGCAGGTGTTACTGAAGAATTGGATTAAACGACCTTGGTATAGAAAAGCGGCCGAGAGTCTGGTGCGACTCCTGGCGCCTTTGCTATAAATGATGAAATACGGTTGCTGTTTATCGGAAGAACGAGAAATTCACACTTCCGTAGACTCTTTTTTCAATAAAATGCGGATGGGATTCAAAATTGTTTTTCTTGCCATGTTCTAGTACAAACAGACCGTTTTCTTTTAAGAGGTGATTATCAAATACCAGATCTGGAATTGTTTCCAAACCGTTCAGTTCATAGGGTGGGTCGGCAAAGATAAAATCAAATTGCTCCTTGCCTCCCTGCAAATACTTGAATACATCGCCCCGTATAGGTATACATTTGTCGGTCTTCACTTCTTGCATAATCTTACAGATGAAGGCATGGTGGTCACGGTCTTTTTCCAGGCTGATTACCTGATCACATCCGCGTGATACCAATTCGATACTGATACTTCCTGTGCCTGCAAATAAATCCAGTGCACGTACTCCTTCTTCAAAGTCTATGTAGTTGGCCAATACGTTGAATAGGTTCTCTTTGGCGAAATCTGTTGTGGGGCGTGCTTTGAAGGTGCGCGGCACGTCAAATCGTCTTCGTTTATATATTCCACTGATTACTCGCATAAGGTAATAGTATGTTTTGTTTTTAAAGTTGTACACTTAATCACTCACCCAGACTGACAATGGCCTGCAAGTCAAGGTTCTCGGTGGGTGTCATGATAAATACTCTTCTGATATATTTCTTCAAACCATCCAATAATTGTTCTTTCCCTTGCAGATTTCCACAAAGATGCAGTTCATCTCTTTCCTGATTTAGATTTAACAAATTCCAGGTGTAAAGGATGTAATACAGGCTATCGGTGGTTTCTTTGCATTCGAACGAATTGCACAATAGTAAATGCCCCCGTTCATAACTGTATAGGTCTATGGCATGTGGATGTAAGTGCGCATAGAGCTTTTGGTTGTTGCCCAAGCGGCTCTTGGCCGAGAGATAGTCTATGAATGGGCTGACTTGTGCATAAAATCGTGCGTCAGGAAACTGCTCCGTCAGGAAAGTATGGCTACTTTTATCCATGCCAAACAGCACTACGATATTATTCTTATGCAGAATGTTATATTGTATCAGTTCATTGTCGCGCTGGCTGCAGTTATGATAAAAGATAGATTCTGCCTGCTCATCCTCGAAAAACTCTAATGGCATGAGGGTAAAGCGGCGGGTAGCTATCAGTATATTCACCTTTCGGAAGGTATGGTTTATCCATGTCAGTTCCCGAAACGTCTGTTTCAGATTGGCCGTAAGAGAAAGAGTTTCATCTATCGGATAGTCGATGGATGAAAGGGAATCATCGTTGTGAGGGTTGAACACAGAAAAAGAAAATCCATCCGTACTAAGACGGATGGATAAAGTATATTGTTCCGATTGGGAAAAATCTATGTCTTTCAAATTATTATTCCCAGTTACCGGCATTGTTGTTAGCAGTTTCCAAGCTACCGATCATCAGACCAGTGTACTTATTCATTTTGGTTTGCAAATCTTTCAGGTTGGCAATTTCTTGTTTGTCCAAACCGTTCAGATAGATGTCATAAGGAGCTTTTACTTCCAACAGACAGAACGGAGCACCAGACTTGGCTGTATCGTTCTTGATAGCCATTTCAAATTGAGCGCCATTACCGAAAGGAATGTAACGCATAGAATCCGGATTAAATCCTTTGGGGAAGATAGTATCCAAGATAGCTACCCACATAGTGTCACGTTTGAAGTTTTCCAAACCAAGTTTCTTCACTTCACTGAAGTTACCGGTTTTCTGAGCTTTTTCGATGATGCGCATAGCTTTCTTTTCAGTCATGCCTTCTTCCAACTGTTTGTCGGTCAGTTCTCCTTGTTTGAAGACGAACGGCAACTTCTGGTTCTTTACGAAGTCAATCAGTGTGTCGAAGTTGGCAGTGTATTGCTGATCGTTCATGTTACGATACTCAGCTTGTGCCTTACGGATATCCATTAGGCGAGCGATAACTGCAGCATCTCTGTGCTTTTTGGCATTCTCAAAATCGATAGGTCCCATAATGCTGGCATAGCAGATGTAAACCAATACCACTGCACATAAGCCTAAAACGATATTAAATACTGTTTTCATGATAAATATGTTTTTTAGTTATTATATTCGCACCGCAAAAATAAAAGAAATAAATTGAATAA
>Faulkner_p2__coassemble_1324_pt1 | contig 62800 bp, 38 predicted proteins | sample Faulkner_p2__metabat2_high_PE_042 | metagenome-assembled genome bin Faulkner_p2 | reverse complement strand
AGTTCATGATAGAGAAGATACCTTTCTTCATTTCACCACCGTACCAAGTGTTCAGGATAACCTGTTCGTTGGTCTTCAGGTTGAATACAGTAGCTGTTTCTGAGTTCAGACCCAGTTCCTTGTAGTTGTCAACCTTAGCTTTGGCAGCGTTGAAGGATACGAAATCGGGTTCACCGTAGTTAGCCAGTTCTTCTTCGGTAGGACGGATGAACATATTCTTAACGAAGTGAGCCTGCCAAGCTACTTCCATGATGAAACGCACTTTCAGACGAGTAGCAGCGTTAGCACCGCAGAAAGTATCCATCACGAACAGACGTTTGCCGCTCAATTCTTTTACTGCTTTAGACTTCAGGTCAGCCCAAGCTTCTTCAGAACAAGGCTTGTTGTCGTTCTTGTATTCTTCTGAAGTCCACCATACAGTGTCTTTGCTGGCTTCGTTCATTACGAAGAATTTATCTTTAGGAGAACGTCCGGTGTAGATACCAGTCATTACGTTGACTGCATCCAGTTCTGTTACCTGACCTTTTTCGAAGCCTTCCAAACCAGCTTTGGTCTCTTCAGCGAACAATACTTCGTATGACGGGTTGTGGAGAATTTCCTTCACGTCAACGATACCGTACTTGCTTAAATCTAAATTTGCCATTTCTTTTAAGATTTTAAAATTGGTATTTGGTTGATAATCTCTTACTGTGTAAATATTTCTTTTTACCTTATTTTGCGACTACAAAAGTACGATTTTCTTCGGAAAGTATAGTACGATTGGAGAAATTTTTCTTTAATTGGATTTCTTTTATGACTTACTAACAATATCTGCTAACTGAATGTTGCAAATCGATTGAAATTTACTTCCTTTGTAGCTTTGAAACCAAACTATCTGACGAATATGAAGATTGTCAATTTTGCTGAAACGAATTCGGTGCTGAATCAGTATATGGCCGAGATTCGGGATGTAAACGTGCAGGGAGACAGGATGCGCTTCCGCCGCAATATAGAGCGCATCGGTGAACTGATGGCGTATGAAATGAGTAAGGAACTGAACTATTCGGTGAAGCAGGTGCAGACACCGCTGGGGGTGGCACCGGTGAGTACGCCGGATGATGAGGTGGTGATAGCTACGGTGTTCAGGGCCGGACTGCCGCTGCACACGGGTTTCCTGAATGTGTTCGACAAGGCGGGGAATTCTTTTGTATCGGCTTACCGCTATTATACGGATAAGGAGCACCGCTCGGTGGATGTGCATATAGAGTATATCGCTACGCCGGACTTGAATAGGAAGACGCTGATGATTGTGGATCCGATGCTGGCCACGGGCGAGAGCATGGAGCTGGCATGGAAGGCGTTCATTACAAGGGGAATTCCGGGCAAACTGATGATAGCGTGTGTGATTGCCAGCCAGCAGGGGGTGGAGCACTTGCAGAAGCTGTTCCCGGAGGATAACGTGACGCTGTGGTGCGGAGCTATCGACCCGACACTGGATGAACATAAGTATATTGTGCCGGGACTGGGAGATGCCGGTGACCTGGCGTATGGTGATAAGGTGTGATTTTGAGGAGGAGTTAGAGGGAGTTAGAGGGAGTTAGAGGGAGTTAGAGGGAGTTAGAGGAGTTAACTCCCCTAACTCCTTAACTTATAAATTCGGATTGAGAATGGCATCTTCGTAGGGGTAGGGGGCATACATCTTGCTGTCGTCCCAGGTGCCGGTAACGGCTACTTTTTCCTTGCGCTTGATGCCGGGGGCTACTTCTATTTCGGGGTTCTGCTTGCGGTATTCAAAGTGGTCTTTGAAGCGGTATAGGCGGAACATGTCGCGGGAACGGGTGGCAAAGCCGCTCCAGTAGTAGCCGGCCATTTCCCAACCGTGTTCGTTGTAGGCGGCTTCGGCCAGTTCTTCGGCACTCAGAGAGGTGGTGTAGAGGTTGGTGGCTTTGCCGTCGGCGCGGTTGCGCACGCGGTTCAGGATATCTACGGCTTTCTGGGTGACTTGTCCGCTGCGGGCGGTGGCTTCGGCAAACCAGCAGTATACCTGGGCCAGGCGGATGACTTGGACGGTCTTTTCGCCATTGGCAGGCAGGGGAGTGGGGTCGGTATAGTCGAAGTCTTGTCCACGGGTGGCAGATTCTATGGTTTTCATAAAGATGGGGGCTACTACTTCGCGCTGTCCGTTGGGGTCGTCCCACCAGTCGTGCAGCTGTCCGTCGGCCAAGATCAGTTTGGGCAGGTAGGTGGCGTCTTTACGCGGCCCGGCGGGAAATTCTTTCCAGAACTTGATTTCGCCGTTGGTGTCGCCCCAACCGTTCTGTATGGCATCCAGCGGGAGGTCGGTGACCGGAATGGAGTTGGGGGTGCGGTCGCGGTTGTAATAGATGCCGAGCAGCACTTCGGGGTTGTTGTAGTTATAGCTGATGGAGTGTATCTGCTTGAACTCGTCGAGCAGCCGGTAGTAATAGGTGTGCTTGTCGGCGGCATCAATCACTTCTTCGGCTTTGGCTGCAGCCAGCTTGTAGGTTTCGGCTCCTTTATTGAGCGGCCATCCGGCCATGCACATATAGACGTAGGAAAGGGTGGCTTTGGCTGCGCCCTGGCTCACGGCTACGTTGATGCCGCTCCGACCGAAGGGGGCTTCGGTATAGAGCACGGGCAGGTGCTCTTCGGCAAATTTCAAATCGTCCAGTATCAGTTCATAGATCTTTTCTTCGGTTTCCAGCGGAGCGTTATAGTCTATCTTCTCTTCCAGCATCACGGGTACTTTGCCCCAGGTGGTGACCAGATAGAAGTAGGAGTAGGCGCGCCAGTAGCGGGCCTGGGCGATGGCTATGTTGATGTCGTCCTGGCTGACGCCTTGGGTGCGGCCGGCATTGTTGATGATGAAGTTGGCGGCTTTGATGACTTTGAACCGCTGCTCCCAGAGGGTCACCATCCAGGTGTTGTTGTCGGTAGCGTTGTACTGGTCGAACTCGCGCAGCGACTGTTTGTTGCTGGCAGGGTGGGTGGAGATGTCGTCGCCGGCCAGGAAGTTGGTGCCTACGCAGTTGTTACTGGCTTGCGAGGTGGCTATCACGGAATAAAGGGCGTGAAGCGAGGCGTTGAGTTCTTCTTTGTTGTTGAAGAAGTCTTCTTTGTTGAGCTGTCCGTTGGGGTGCTCGTCCAGGAAATCGCTGCAACTCTGGAGGTGCAGGCCCATGCTGAGGGTCAGTGCCAGGGTGCAGAAGCGGATTATTCTAGTATTCATATTTTTATTCTTTTTAATTGGGTTAGGGGGTTAGAATCTCAGTTTCACGCCGAAGGTGAAGGTGCGCGGGATGGGGTAGGCACCGTAGTCCAGTCCGTCGAAGGCGTTGTAGACTTCCGGATCCATTCCTTTGTACTTGGTCAGGGTGAAGAGGTCTTGTGCGCTGACAGAGAGCTGGATGCCTGCAAACTTGGCCACACGGCGGGGGATGTTGTACGACAGGCTGATGTTCTTCAACTTGATGAAGGAGGCATCTTCCAGCCAACGGTCGGAGTTGGCGTAGTTCTTATTGTCGGTATTGGTCAGGCTAGGATATTGGGCATCGGCCTTGTCGCTCACCTTGTCCCATCCTTTGTAATAGGCATCGCGCAGGGTGATGAAGCGGGAGACTCCGTTCATCGAGGCGGTGGTGTAGTGGCTGATGTTGAGGCGTTCTACACCGGCTGCGGCATTGAAGAAGAGGTTGAGGGTCCAGTTCTTCCAGCTGATGGTGTTGTTCCAGCCGAAGGTCCACTTGGGGTTGGCCTGGCCTTTGATGACAAGGTCTTCCGAGGTGGGGGTGGTGGTGAGGCTGCCGTCGGCTTTCTGGTAGAGGTTGGCGCCGTGGTCGTCGAAGCCTTTCCACTGGTATACGTAGAAGGAGCCGAGGGGATGTCCGGGCTTCATGATTTGCATGGAGCCGCCCAGGTCGCTGTAGGTGGCGGTCAGGGCAAAGTCGTTACCGGCCAGGTCTTCAATCTTGTTTTTTACGTAGGCGGCGTTGAACGTGGTTTCCCATACTACGGTGCTCTTGAGCGGGAAGGCGCTGACCGAGAATTCGAAACCGGTGTTGCTCAGCTTGCCTTGGTTTACCCAGTAGGTGCCGCCGCCGTTGTAGCGGGGAATTTGTTTCTGGAACAGCAGGTCTTCGGTGCGCTTCTTGAACCAGTCGAAGGTGATGTCTACGCCGAAGAGGCTGAGGTCTAGACCGACGTCGAACTGGCTGGTTTTCTCCCAGGTGAGCTCGGGGGTGGAGAACTGGTTGGCCCAGTAGCCGGAGAAGCCGGTAGAGGTGCCCCAACCGTAGAGGGTGTTGGTGAGCATACCCAGGGTGCTGTAGGCGTTGATGGCTTGGTTACCGGTGACACCGTAGCTGGAGCGCAGCTTCAACTGTTGCAGTACGTGCTGATGTTCCATGAAGCTTTCTTTGGCAATGTCCCAAGCCAGGGCGGCAGAGGGGAACCATCCCCAGCGGTGGCCTTTCTGGAATTTGGACGAACCGTCGGCACGGATAGCGGCAGTGAGGAAGTATTTCTTCTTATAGTCGTAGCTGGCGCGTACGATGCCGGAGGCCAGTGATGATTCGGTATAAGAGTTGCTTTCGGTGCGGGTGGCGGCGTTGCTGATGTTCCAGTAGCCCACGGCTTCGTTGTTGAGATTGCTGCCGCCGGCTTGCAGGCCGGTGTCGAAGGTGCGGCTGATTTCCCATACAGCGGTGGCTGCCAGGGTGTGGTCGCCGAATTCGCCACGGTAGGTCAGGTTATTGGTGTTCTGCCAATAGCGGTGCAGGTTACTGGTGTTGTTCATGCTGTTGATGGCTCCGGGAGCTACCAGCTTCGATGTGAAGGAGTACGAGGGGCTGTGGTCGTAGTCGTAGCCTCCCTGTACGGTGAAGGTCAGCCCTTTGGCCAGCTTGAACAGCAGTGAGAGGTTGGCATTGACGTTGTAGCTATAGCTGTCGCTGTAGTTTTCGGTGAGCAGGGCATAGGGGTTGGTACCGCCGATGTTATAGGGGTCGGTATTGTAAATGCCGGTTTCGGGGTTGCGCAGCTCCATGGTGGGAGAATAGTTGATGACCTGGAACCAGTTGGGGGCGCCGTTTTCCTGGTGGATGATGGCGGTGCTCAGCTTGGCAGATACGGTGAGCCAGGGGCGCACGTCGGCATCGACATTGGCCCGGAAGCCGTAGCGTTTATACTTGGAGTTGATGGTGACGGCTTCCTGGTCGAGCACGTTGCCCGAGAGCAGGTATTTCACTTTCTCGCTGCCGCCCGAGATGCCCAGGCTGTAGTCTTGGCTCAGGGCGGTGCGGGTCATCAGGTCTACCCAGTCGATGCCTTTGCTTCCGTTCTGGTAGGCGGCCATATCGGTGCTGCTGATGGTGCCTTCGCCGCGGATGTCGTTTAGGGCTTGGGCATATTCGTAGGCATTGAGCAGGTCGTAGTCTTTCCGTACTTGCGACAGGCCTATCTTGGCATCGAAGTGGATGCGGGGACGTCCGGTCTCGCCGTTGCGGGTGGTGACCAGGATGACACCGTTGGCTCCGCGGGAACCGTAGATGGCGGTAGAGGAGGCGTCTTTCAAGACTTCCATCGACTGGATGTCTTGTGGGTTGAGGCCGTCGAGTCCGCTGGTGGAGATGATACCGTCGATGACGTAGAGCGGGTCGCTGCTCTTGTTGATGGAGGTGGTACCGCGTACACGCACACGGGCGCCGGCACCGGGCATACCGCTGCTGGTGGTGACTTCTACACCGGGGGTGCGCCCTTGCAGAATCTGTGAAACGCTCTTCACGGGCTGGCTTTCGAAGCTGCGCTTACCTACGGTGGATACCGAACCGGTGAGGTCGCTCTTCTTCACAGTGCCGTAGCCCACTACCACTACTTCATCGAGCATCTGGTTGTCTTCTTTCAGTACGATGTTGTAGGTGTGGATGCGGCGGTTGACCCGGGTCTCTTGGGTATTATAACCGATGTAGGAGATTACCAGGACGCTCTTGGGAGGAACTTTCAGTAGGAATTTTCCGTCGATGTCGGTCACTACGCCGTTTTCGGGACGTCCTTTTTCTATCACGGTGGCTCCGATAATGGTTTCTCCGTTGAGGTCGGTCACGATACCGTCTACGGTGAGTGAGTCGGTGGTCCATTCATCTTCTGTCTCTACCGATTCGGGCAGGGTGCCTGTGGCTGCGGCGGACAGGGAAAGGGGAAGCAGGAGCATGAGTAGTCGGATGCCGATGCTTACCCGGAAAGGAAGGTTGTTTTTCTGTTTCATATGCAAGTCTATTTGAGTTTTCAATCGATCTTAATCTATACAGGTATGACTCAAAAAGAATGCCAAAGGAACGGAAATAATCAGTGCTTTTCGGACGCGCTGATTATGAGTGGATTATCGTGGCGTGGAGGAGGGGAAAGACTGTGGAGTGTGGAAACTGTTGTGGCGGAGGTGTGGAATTATTCCTCACGCTTTCCGGGCTCGCTGCAGGGAATAAAAAAACTTCAGTTGCAGCGGCGTGCAACTGAAGTTTTGCAGGGGAAAGGGAAGGGGTTATTTCACTTCCCACGTATCGTTGGTCATCAGCAGTTCTTCGAAGGTGTGGTATTTCTTCTTGTTGCTGACTTCTTCGAGCTGGGCATAAACGGCCTCGTCGTAGGTGGGGGCTTCTACATCGCGAATCACACCGAGGGCAATGGGGAAGTCGGGACCTTCCATCAGGGCCAGCTTCAGTTGCAGGGTGTTGTCTTCGCAGTGGGCATCGTGTACTAGGATGTCTTTTTCGGTGATGCCGTTTTCACCAATCTTCACTACTTTCAGTCCGAAGCCTTCCTGCACGAGTCCGAATTCATGGTTTTCGCCAAAAATCATGGGCTTGCCATGTTCCAGGTAGATGGCGTGCTTGGCGCGGTCTTCTTTCTTGGCCACGGCGTCGTGGGTACCGTTATTGAAGATGACGCAGTTCTGAAGGATTTCGCATACGGAGGCACCTTTATGGGCATGGGCCGCTTTGAGGATTTCTACCGTGCCGGCTGCATCGGTGGCTACGGCACGGGCAAAGAAGTGTCCGCGGGCACCGAAGCAGAGCTCTGCCGGGTGGAAGGGGTCTTCTACTGTTCCGTAGGGAGAGGATTTGCTGACAAATCCGCGTGGGGAGGTAGGAGAGTATTGTCCCTTGGTCAGACCATAGATACGATTGTTCAGCAGAATCATATTGAGATTGATGTTGCGGCGATTGGCATGGATGAAATGGTTACCGCCGATGGCCAGACCGTCGCCGTCGCCGCTGATTTGCCAAACCGACAGGTTCGGGTTGGCTACCTTGCAGCCGGTGGCAATGGCGGCAGCACGTCCGTGAATGGTGTTCATACCATAGGTGTTCATATAGTGAGGCAAACGGCTGGAACATCCGATACCGGAAATCACGGCTATATCGTGCGGTGCAACACCGATTTCGGCCATGGCCTTGTGGAGAGAAGCCAAAAAGAAGTGGTCGCCACAACCCGGACACCAACGGGGTTGTCCTTTCTTATAATCTTTTGCTGTATATTCCATTTTTCTTGAGTTTTTAAGGTTTGTAGATTACTTCTCCATAATTTCGGTGAAGGCGTTCACCAGTTCGTTGACGCGGAAGGGCTGGCCTTTTACCTGATTGAACTGGTAGGGCACAAATCCATCTACTTTCATGCGCAGATAGGCGGCAAACTGTCCCATGTTCTGTTCGGCTACTACCACTTTCGGATAGCGTTTCATTACCTCGGCTGTGTTCTTGGGTAGCGGATTGATGAATTTGAAATGAGCCAGGGCTACTTTCTTGCCTTGTTCGCGAAGTTCGTCCATGGCTGCGTGCAGGTGGCCGTAGGTACCGCCAAAGCCTACAATCAGCAATTCGGCATCGTCGGCATCGCCCATCACTTCTACATCGGGCACGTCGATTTTAGCAATCTTTTCGGCACGCAGGCGTGTCATCAAATCATGATTCTCGGGGTCGGTAGAGATGGCACCTGTCTGGTTGTCTTTCTCCAGACCGCCCAGGATGTGGGTGAAGCCCTCGGTACCGGGGATGGCCCAATAACGTACACCGGTTTCCGGATTGCGCTGGTAGGGTGTCCAGCTGTCTTTCATTTCGGGGCGTACGTAGGGCGGGTTGATGGCCGGGTATTCTTCCAGCTTCGGGAGTTTCCAGGAGCCGGAACCGTTGGCTACAAAGGCATCGGTAAGCAGCACTACCGGGGTCATGTGTTCCAAGGCAATCTTGGATGCCTGGTAGGCGCATTCGAAGCAGTCGGTTGGTGAAGTGGCAGCCAGTACAGGCATGGGGCTTTCGCCGTTGCGGCCGAAAAGTACTTGCAACAGGTCGGTCTGTTCGGATTTGGTGGGCAGACCGGTGGCAGGACCGCCGCGCTGCACGTCGAGTACCACCAGCGGCAGTTCCATGATGACGGCCAGGTTCATGGCTTCCGACTTGAGGCAGATACCTGGACCGGAGGTGGAGGTAACAGCCAGGGCACCGGCAAAGGAGGCTCCTACAGCCGAGGCACAGCCTGAAATCTCGTCTTCGCATTGTACGGTTATCACACCCAAGGATTTGTGCTTGGAGAGTTCGTGCAATACGTCGGTAGCTGGTGTGATGGGGTAGGAACCCAGATATAGACGAAGACCGGCTTTTTCGGCTGCTGCTATGAAGCCATAGGCGGTGGCTTTGTTGCCGGTGATATCCATGTAACGTCCGGGGACGGTGTGCTTGCTTTCTATGCGGTATGTATTGGGTACGCTGCAGTGTGTGTTGTGTCCGTAGTCGTAGCCGGCGTGGATGACGCGGATGTTGGCTTCGGCAATGGCTGGCTTCTTGGCGAATTTCTCGTGGATGAAGTCTTCTACCATTTTCAGGTCGCGGTTGAACAGCCAGCACACCAGTCCCACTGCAAACATATTGCGGCATTTCAGGATGGATTTGTTGTCCATCTCGGTATCTGCCAAGCAGTCTTTAACCATTTGTGAGATAGGAGCGGCTATGACATCTTGCTTGATGCCCATCTCCTTGATCGGATTATCGGTCTTGAAAGCTGCTTTCTCCAAGTCTGATTTCTGGAAGGCATCGGTATCGATGATGATGCAGGCTGTGGGCTTGGCGAATTTATATTGTGTTTTCAGGGCGGCGGCATTCATGGCTATCAGGACATCGCATAAATCGCCAGGTGTATAGACCTTGTCTGCACCAATGTGTACCTGGAAACCTGAAACGCCCGTTAGTGAACCTTGCGGAGCGCGAATGTCTGCCGGATAGTCGGGGAACGTACTGATATCGTTGCCTACTGTAGCCGAAACTGTAGAAAAAATATTGCCGGCGAGTTGCATTCCATCGCCAGAGTCACCGGAAAAGCGGACTACCACTTGATCCAGCTCTTTGACAATCATTTCGTTTGCCATAATGTAGATTTAATGTGAATGAATATTTGATGGATTACTTTCTGTAATCGTCAACGGCAAATTTCGCAAAGTTAATCGGATTAACAAAACTTTTTTTCGGAAAATCAATAGAATACATTATCTTTGCAACTCGTAATTAGAATCTTTGCATTTTCTGTGCAAAAGGGCCTTGTAGTTCAACGGATAGAATAGAAGTTTCCTAAACTTTAGATAGGGGTTCGATTCCCCTCGGGGCTACAGAGAATGGAGGGGTGAAAACACCCATTTAAAAAGAGTTACCCTTGTTACAGCTGTCTGTAGCAGGGGTAACTCTTTTTTTTGAGTATTCGGTATGCCTCTTCGATTAGTGCTGCTTTGCTTGGCAGGAGAATAAAATAAGGAGGACCTATGTTCATAGGCCCTCCTTATCTATTGTGTCTGTCTGTAGACTTGTTTATTTGTTTTCTTCGGGTTCGTTGTTCTTCTTAATCAGCATGTATGCTATCGGAGAAGCAATGAACAGTGAAGACAGGGTACCAAATACGACACCCAGAATCATGGCGAATGCAAAACTGCGGATAGAATCACCACCTAAAATAAAGATACACAGCAATACAATCAAGGTACTCAGTGAAGTGTTGATGGTACGAGCCAGTGTAGTGTTCAGTGAATCGTTGAACAGTTGCAACTTGTTGCGCTTCGGATACAGACCAAAGAATTCACGTACACGGTCGAAGATTACCACCTTATCGTTGATAGAGTAACCGATGGCTGTCAGGATAGCACCGATAAAGGTCTGGTCGATTTCCAAAGAGAATGGAACGATGCCCCACCACATAGAGTACATACCCAGAATCATGACGGTATCGCATGCCAGAGCAGCTACCGAACCGATACTGTAGGCGATGTTGCGGAAACGCAACAAGATGTACAGACCAATGGCAATCAGAGCCAATACCACTGACCAGATAGCAGATACCTTGATGTCGTCGGCAATGCTCGGACCTACTTTCTGTGAACTGATGATACTACCGCCTGTATGGTTCTCACGGTCAATGAAGGTTTCCAGTGAGATATTCTGAGTGAGCAGCGGTTTCAGCGTTTCATACAGATAGGCTTCGATTTCAGAGTCTACGTTGTTGCCTTCTTCTTCGATGCGGTAGTTTGTGCTGATACGTACCGTCTTCTTATCTGTACCGATAGCGATAACACTTACGTTGGCATCGCCAAATTTGCTGGCAATCAGTGTGCGAACTTGTTCGGGCTCGGTTTCTTTCTCGAACTGTACCTTGAAGTTACGTCCACCGGTGAAGTCGATGCTCTGGCTCAGTCCGCGTGTCATCAGGAAGCCGATAAAGATTACCAAAGCAGCACCTGTAATGCTCATCCAAACCTTGTTGCGACCCATGAAATCGAAGTGGGTATTGGCCATCAGGTTCTTGGAGATGCCGGTGCTGAAAGTAAGGTTCAGCAATTTGTCTTTGCTCATGAAGTGCTCGTAGAACAAGCGGGTCATGAACACGGCTGTAAAGAATGAAATCAAGATACCGATAATCAGGGTGGTGGCAAAACCACGGATAGGTCCTGTACCGAAGTTGAACAGGATGATACCGGTGATGATAGAAGTCAAGTTAGAGTCGAAGATGGCAGAGAAGGCGTTGGAGTAACCATCGGCCAAGGCTTTCTTCACACCCTTGCCGGCACGAAGTTCTTCTTTGGTACGTTCATAAATCAACACGTTGGCATCCACAGCCATACCCAGTGACAATACCATACCGGCAATACCGGACATCGTCAAAGCAGCCTGGAAGGAAGAAAGAATACCCAGCGTGAAGAACAGGTTCAGAATCAAAGCTCCGTTGGCTACCATGCCCGGGATGAAACCGTACATAGAGCACATGTAAATCATCAGCAATACCAATGCTACGATGAAGGATACGATACCGGCATTGATAGATGCCTGACCGAGTGACGGACCTACGATGTCTTCCTGTACGATGTGGGCCGGAGCCGGCATCTTACCTGATTTCAATACGTTGGCCAAGTCTTTGGCTTCTTCCGGAGTAAAGTGACCGGTAATCTGTGAACGACCGCCGGTAATTTCATTGCTTACGTTGGGAGCAGAGTATACATAGCCATCCAGTACGATAGCGATGCTGCGGCCAATGTTCTGCTTGGTGAGTTGAGCCCAGCGGCGAGCACCATCGGTATTCATCACCATGCTTACAGCCGGATGACCGTATTGGTCGAATTCGTCGGTAGCATCCACTACTACGTCGCCTTCCAGCGGAGCTTTGCCGTTGCGTTCGGTAGAACGGATGGCATATAATTCAAAGGTTTGAGCTTTCGGGTCGAAAGATACCGGAGATACCCCCCATTTCAAGCGTAAGTCTTTCGGCATGTCTGCTTGTACCTCTTTCATTTGGAGGTATTTGTTGACTTCAGCTGTATCTTTATGGTTGGCATAGCCTACTACCGGACCTCCGTTGGGGTTTACCTGCAGGATAGCCAGCAAAGGATGTTCTTTCTTGATTTGAGCCAGCGTAGCTGCATCATCCTGACTTTGACCTTTCAGAGCAGCTGCAATGCTGTCGGCAGAGTTTACGACTTTCTTGTCTTCAGTAGCTTTTTCTGCTTCAGCTTCAGGCTCGTTGGCAGCCAAGAGTGTGCGAAGTTTAGCGTCAGCTGATTGCATGTAAGGAGCGATGTCTTTGGAACTGTAAGTTTCCCAGAATTCCAGGTTAGCAGAACCTTGGAGTAATTTTCTTACACGCTCGGGTTCCTTGATACCCGGAAGTTCCACCATGATGCGGCCCATCTTGTCTTCCAGGCTCTGGATATTGGGCTGAACCACACCGAAGCGGTCGATACGAGTGCGGAGCACGTTGTAAGAGTTGTCGACTGCTGCCTTTACTTCTTCACGAAGTACTTTTTCTACTTCAGCGTCGGTAGACTTCTGGTTGATTTTGTCTTTCAACTGTTGGGTAGCAAACAACTGGGCCAATGTAGCATCAGGAGCCAGTTTGTGATATTCGTTGATAAACAGCGTGATGACGTCTTGTTGGCTGGTAGTAGCCAGACGGGCTGCTTCGGCCAATGCTTTGTTGAAAGCTTCATCTGGTTTGTTGTCAGCCAAGGCCTTAATGACATCCGGTACAGAAACCTCGAGGATGACGTTCATACCACCCTTTAAGTCCAGACCTAAACTGATTTCCATCTCACGACATTGTTTCAGCGTCCAGTTCCACAACCATACTTTCTCGTTGGATAACGAGTCCAGATAGTCTTGTGCCACTTTCTCATCTCCGTTAGCCAGCTCGTATGCCTTACTTGTATAATGGCGAGTGACAAAAGAGAAGGAGAGGTAGAAGATGCACACAAGTGTGAGCAGTAACGCAAAAACCTTTACAAATCCTTTGTTTTGCATGTTAGTTTTTAGTTTATTATTATTACTTTTTTAATGAATTCCAAATCCATACAAGGCTGCAAATATAGTTTTTTTTTCACATTTGGAAGTAAAAGGTAGTCAAATATTTGCATTCTTATTTCATTCCGCGGTTTTTTAACATCGGCTCTAATTGAGGCTCTGCTCCACGGAAGTTGCGGTAAAGTGTCATGGCTTCTTCGCTGTCTCCTTTTTCCAAAATGTTGCGACGGAAGAGGCTGGCAGTGTTCGGGTCGAAGATGCCGTGTTCTTTGAAAGCTTCGAACGCATCGCTGTCTAATACATTGGCCCACAGATAGCTGTAGTATCCAGCTGCATATCCGCCGATGATGTGGCTAAAGTAAGTAGTGCGGTAGCGTGGAGCGATTTGTGGTATCAGCCCCAATTTGTCCATGGCTTCTTTTTCGTAGGCTACTACATCCAAGCCTTGTGTATCGGTCAGGTTGTGCAGATTCATATCCAGAATAGCGGCTGCCATCAGTTCGGTGGTGATGAAGCCCTGATTGAAAGTCTTCTGTTTACGGATTTTTTCAATCAGTTCATCGGGTATGGTGTTGCCTGTCTGATAGTGGCGGGCATACATTTTCAATACCTGAGGTTCTGTGGCCCAATGTTCGTTGATTTGTGAGGGAAGCTCTACGAAGTCGCGCACTACATTGGTTCCTGATGTGCCTTTGTATTGGCATTTGGTAAGCAGTCCGTGCAGTCCATGACCGAATTCATGGAAGAGAGTTTCTACTTCGTCCAAGGTCAGCAGTGACGGAGTGTCGCCTACCGGTTTGGTAAAGCTGGCCACATTGCATACCAACGGACGGATGTCTCCTTGCTGTTCACGGTAGTTGCTCATCCAGGCACCTCCACTTTTGCCGGCACGCGGGAAGTAGTCTACATAGAAGATACCAAGATGTGATCCGTCGGCATCTTTCACTTCGAACACTTCTACGTCGGGGTGATAGACCGGGATGTTGTGTAGCGGTGTCAGGGTGATGCCATACAACTTGTTGGCCACGGCAAAGGCTCCTTCGCGCACATTTTCCAATTTGAAGTAGGGCTTGAGTTCTTCTTCATCCAAATCGTATTTAGCTTTCCGTAGTTTTTCGGTATAATACCACCAGTCCCATGCTTCCAGTTTTTCACCTTTACCTTCTTTGTCCATCAGTTCTTGTAGTTCTCGGGCTTCGGCCTTGGCTTTGGGCAGGGCATATTGCCAAAGGTTGTGCAAGAAGTCCATGACAGTTTCAGAATTCTTGGCCATGGTATTGTCCAACACAAAGTTGGAATAGCAGTCAAAACCTAAAAGTTTGGCTTTTTCCAGGCGTAGGTTTACAATGTCACGGATGATTTTCTTGTTATCATTCTTGTCGTTGTTGTTTCCACGCTGGATGTATGCTTTGTATATTTGTTTGCGCAGGTCTCTGTTGTCGGCATATTGCAGCAGCGGCAGGCGGCTGGCATTGTGTAGGGTAAACAACCATTTGCCTTCTTGGCCGGCAGCCTGCGCTTCGGCAGCTGCGCTTTGCTTGAACCATTCCGGCAGTCCGCTCAATTCGGATTCTTGATCTACCAGTAGTTGGAATTCATTGTTTTCGTTCAAGATGTGGTTATCGAATTCCAGGCCCAGCGTAGACAGTTGTTTGTTGATTTCGCGCAGGCGTGCTTGCTGCTCAGCATTGAGGTTGGCGCCGGAGCGTACGAAATCTTTGTAGGTGTTTTCCAGCAAGCGACGTTGCTCTCGGGTTAGCTGGATGCTGTCTTTTTGCAGATAGACGGTTTTTACTTTCTGAAACAATTGGCTGTTCAGTTGGATATTGTCGCTGTGTTCCGACATCAGAGGAGCCAGTTTGATGGAGAGAGCGGTCAGTTCATCGTTGGTTTCGGCGGAAGTGAGGTTATAGAATACACCACCCACACGGTCCAGGATAGGAGAACTGTTGTCTAAAGCTTGAATGACATTCTGGAAGGTTGGTGCTTCCGTGTTTTGCACGATGGCATCAATCAGCTTGTTTTGTTCTTCTATACCTTTTAAGAAGGCAGGTTCGTAGTGTTCCATCTTGATTTGGTCGAATGGTGGAACGCCAAATGGTGTTTGGTACTCACTTAAAAACGGATTTTGTTCCGTGGACGTTGTGCAGGAATACATCATACAACTTGCTGCTAACATTAAAAAACTTTTTCTCAACATGATATAAGATTAATGGTAATTCTTATTAAGATTAGTAAATGAAGGCTCTGTCAACGCTTGCTGGCATCGAACAGGCTCTTTTTCTCTTCCGAAGTAAGGCTTTCATACCCGGATTTCTTCAGTTTGTCCAAAATACGGTCTATTTCATCATTTTGGGCTTTTTTATGACTGTTGTAATCGTAGTCGTTCCGACGTTTTCCGCCACTCTTTATATTCATCTTTGTGTGGTAGCGTTTCTTTTTAAAGAGTGAGGTCAGCCCGTCAATACATCGGTTGATGAGGAGGCTCAGGTCGGTGCCTTTATCCAATGTCCGTGCAAAAGCCAGTCCGGCCAAAGCACCTCCTACGTGTGCTATGTGTCCGCCGGCATTGCTGGAGGTGAGAAATAAAAAGTCGAGTCCAATGACAATGAGTGCCAGATACTTTAAAGGAAGGGTACCCAGTAATAACAACCGGATGGGCACATTGGGGGCTCTATAGGCCGTGGCTGCCACGATGGCCAGTACCGAAGCGGATGCTCCCAGCAGGTAGGAATACGAAATCATGGGGGCGAAATAGGGAAAGATATTATATGCCAGCAAATATAGTAGCCCTCCGCATATTCCTCCTAGTATATATAAGCCGCGTAGATGCTTGGATGAGAAGAACTGTAGAAACAGTTCGCCAAACCAATACAGCCACAGCATATTGAAGAGTATGTGTAGCAGGCCTGCATGCATGAACATATACGTAATCAGTGTCCAAGGTTGGCAGAGGAATTGACTGATAGATGCCGGCATCTCCAACCATTGCAACAAATAGTCGACAGGGCAGTTGAACAACTGTAAGACAACTGCCAATAGGGCGGTTAGTACAAATACGCCAACATTAATGAATATCAGACGGATGTGAGTGTTCCCGTTCTGATACGTTCTTTTTAAATCAGTTATAATAGTAGCCATGGTTCTTGTTCTTGTTTCTCCAATAGAGTATGATGATAAATCCGAAAATCATGCCGCCCAAGTGGGCAAAATGAGCCACGTTGTCACCGGGGTTGTTGGCCAGTCCGGAGAAGAGTTCTATCAAGGCATAGCCGATGACGAAATATTTGGCTTTGATGGGCATGGGGAGGGGAAAGACAAACATGGGTTGGTTAGGGAAAGTCATACCAAAGGCCAATAAAATGGCATAAACGGCTCCAGAGGCCCCTACAGTAAATCCGTTTAAGGTAGCGTTGAGGCTGCCTAAGGTGGGATCTGTATAGTTCATGCTCCGTTGTAGGATGTTAGCACCCTCTTGCTGTATTTGGGTCACTACGTCGGCAGGCAGGCCCGACTGCAGGGTGTAGTAACTGATACCTGTAACCAACTCCTGGATAAGACCGGCGCCGATTCCGCAGACCATGTAATAGAACAAGAAGCGTTCTGAGCCCCATACTTGTTCCAGAATTCGCCCGAACATCCATACTGCAAACATGTTGAAAAACAGATGGCTGAAGCTGCCATGCATGAACATGTAGGTGATGAGTTGAGACAAATTGAAGTGATCTGAAAGGATGAAGTGTAACCCCAAAAACTGATTGAGGTCGTATTGATAACTTTCGGCTACAATCATGCCCATAAACATCAGTGTATTGATGATGAGCAGATTCTTGGTAACAGGTGGAATATGATTCATAAGCATTTATTTTTCAATCAATAAGTTGCAAAAATACGAATTAATTCCTTGTTTCTATAGAAAATAGACTGACTATTCTCCAAAAAAGTTTGTAAAGGGCTGTTTTTTTACTGTTTTTATTTGATATTCAGAAATATTGCCTTGCTTTTGCCGGGCGGTGTGATAGATTGTTATCTTGTGGGTAAGTTTATATGGACTTGCTGGTAGGTCTTAGTACATTCTCTGTATCAGAATGTTTGCTGTAAGTAAGCTGCAATCTTGCCATAAAGCAGCGGATTGAGATTTTAGACAAAATAAATGTAAAGTTCAAGGCTGGCTCTGATTTGGCAATTGATTGATTTATCGGGGCTTCAAGGAATGTACATCCCTCTGGAATAAGTTGTCTTTTTTTCGGTTTTCCGAAGAAAAGACAATTTTTTTATGTTACCTTTGCAGTCTAAGAATATACTTATTAATCATGAATATAGAACAGAAATTGCTCTCTTCCGTTACAAACGGATTGAAGGCACTTTACGGTCAGGAAGTTCCGGCCGCACAGGTGCAGTTGCAAAAGACCAAAAAAGAGTTTGAAGGCCATCTGACGCTGGTTGTTTTCCCTTTTTTGCGCATGTCGAAAAAAGGACCTGAACAGACCGCACAGGAGATTGGCGAGTATTTGAAAGCCAATGAGCCGATGGTGGCTGCTTTCAATGTAATCAAGGGTTTCTTGAATCTTACTATCGCCTCTTCTGCCTGGATTGAATTACTGAATGATATCCATGCGGATGCGCACTATGGTATCATCGCAGCCGACGAACATTCTCCGCTGGTAATGATTGAATACTCTTCTCCGAATACCAATAAACCGCTTCACTTGGGGCACGTGCGTAACAATCTGTTGGGTAATGCCCTGGCCAATATCGTGGCGGCTAATGGTAATAAGGTGGTGAAAACCAATATTGTAAACGACCGCGGTATCCATATCTGTAAGTCGATGTTGGCTTGGCTGAAATATGGTGAAGGTGAAACACCTGAATCGTCGGGTAAGAAGGGTGACCATCTGATAGGCGATTACTACGTGGCCTTCGACAAGCACTACAAGGCAGAAGTGAAGGAACTGATGCAGCAATATCAGGCGGCTGGCATGAATGAGGAAGAGGCTAAGGCGAAGGCTGAAGCAGAATCGCCTCTGATGAAGGAAGCTCGAGAGATGTTGGTGAAGTGGGAGGCTAACGATCCTGAAGTACGTGCTCTGTGGAAACGTATGAATGATTGGGTGTATGCCGGTTTCGATGAGACCTACCGTATGATGGGGGTATCGTTTGATAAGATTTATTATGAATCCGAAACTTATCTGGAAGGTAAGGAGAAGGTGATGGAAGGTTTGGAGAAAGGTTTCTTTTATCGCAAAGAGGATGGCTCGGTTTGGGCTGATTTGACCGGTGAAGGACTTGACCATAAATTGCTGTTGCGTGCTGACGGTACTTCGGTTTATATGACGCAGGATATCGGTACGGCTAAATTACGTTTTGCAGATTATCCCATCGATAAGATGATTTATGTGGTAGGTAATGAGCAGAATTATCACTTCCAGGTACTCTCTATCTTGCTCGACAAACTGGGCTTTGAATGGGGTAAGAGTCTGGTGCATTTTTCTTATGGAATGGTGGAACTTCCGGAGGGAAAGATGAAGAGTCGCGAAGGTACGGTAGTGGATGCCGACGATTTGATGGCAGAGATGATTGGTACAGCCAAAGAAACGTCGGGCGAATTAGGTAAACTCGATGGACTGACTCAGGCTGAAGCTGATAACATTGCCCGGATAGTAGGTTTGGGTGCTTTGAAATACTTCATCTTGAAGGTGGATGCTCGTAAGAACATGACCTTTAATCCGAAGGAATCAATCGATTTCAACGGGAATACCGGTCCGTTTATTCAATATACGTATGCCCGTATACAGTCGGTACTTCGTAAGGCAAAGGAAGCGGGTATCGACGTGCCGCAGCAGTTGCATGCTGGCATCGAACTGAGCGAGAAAGAAGAGGGATTGATTCAGATGCTGGCCGATTTCTCAGCTGTGGTGAAGCAGGCTGGTACAGACTACAGTCCGTCGGTGATTGCTAATTACTGTTATGATTTAGTGAAGGAATATAATCAGTTCTATCACGACTTCAGCATTCTGCGTGAAGAAAATGAAGCTGTGAAGGTATTCCGCCTAGCTCTTTCTGAGAATGTGGCCAAGGTGGTTCGTCTAGGTATGGGACTGTTGGGTATCGAAGTTCCGGAACGTATGTAATTCTTGGAATGATTTCCTCCAAAAAGAGAGAGCGCACTTACCGGTGCGCTCTCTCTTTTTGGAGGAATCTGTATCTTTATGCTGGCAATCAGCTCTTCTTTTTTGTATATCGGCCCCGTTTGGTTTTGCTGGCTCCTTTTTCTTCTTGCAGCTTAATCAGATCCAGACATGCCTGCAGACTTAAGTCTTGTGGAACAATGTCTTTGGGGATGCGATAATTATTGCCCTTGTAAGCAATATAAGGGCCGTAACGTCCGTTTAAGATTTCAAGTTCTGGCTCTTCTTCGAATTTCTTAAGATGTTTTTGAGCTTCTGCGGCTTCTTTGGCTTGTATCAGTTGAATGGCTGTATCCAACGTGATAGCTAGCGGGTCTTCTTCCTTGGGTAGAGATACATACAATTTATTGTAATGAATGTAAGGACCAAAACGACCGGCACCTACTGTTACGGGATAACCTTCATGTTCTCCCAAGGTGCGTGGCAGCTTGAATAAATCAAGAACTTCTGCCAGAGTTACCGTTTCGATGGACATCTCTTTCTTCAGCTGTGCAAATCTAGGTTTCTCTTCGTCATCGGCTGTGCCAATCTGTGCCACGGGGCCGAATCGGCCGATTTTTACAGATACCTGTTTGCCTGTGCCGGGTTCTTCTCCCAAGACTCTCTCACCTGCTTTATGGGTGCTTTTGGTAGCCAAAGTGTTTTCTACCGACGGGTGGAATTTCTTATAGAAATCAGCCAAGATAGAGGTCCATAGTTTTTCTCCTTCAGCTATTTCGTCGAACTGCTTTTCCACGTTGGCTGTGAAGTTGTAGTCCATGATGTTCGGGAAATACTCCAGTAAGAAATCATTTACCACCATTCCTGTATCTGTGGGGAACAGTTTGGATTTTTCGGCTCCTGCCATCTCTGTACGTAAGGTCTCGTCGATGCGTCCATCGTGCAAAGTCAGTATATTGTATTTCCGCTCTTCTCCTTGTTTGTCTCCTTTCTCTACGTATTCACGTTGCTGAATGGTAGAAATGGTAGGTGCATAGGTAGAAGGGCGGCCGATACCCAACTCTTCGAGTTTACGCACCAGGCTGGCTTCTGTATAGCGGGCCGGATGCTGGGTGAACCGTTCGGTAGCCACAATTTCCTGATGAGTCAGGGTCTGTCCTTTTTGTAAGGGGGGCAACAGGCGTGTTTCGTCTTCCTGTTCTGTGTCATCGTCGTAGGATTCACGGTATACTCGCAGAAAACCGTCGAATTTCACTACTTCGCCCACTGCACTAAAGGTTTCGGATTCATGGCTTATCTGAATGGTTACCGTAGTTTTTTCTACCTCGGCATCTGCCATTTGTGAGGCGATGGTCCGTTTCCAGATTAAGTCGTATAATCTTTTTTCTTGTGGAGTACCTTCAATCTTGGTGTTGCCCATATTGGTGGGGCGGATAGCTTCGTGTGCTTCCTGCGCACCTTTGGTTTTGGTAGCATAATGGCGGGTTTTTACGTAATTCTCGCCCATCAGTTCCGTAATGGCTTCCCTACAGGAATGGATGGCAAACTCAGAGAGATTCACTGAGTCTGTACGCATGTAGGTGATGTTTCCTGATTCATACAGCCGTTGGGCTACCATCATGGTTTGTGCCACGGTAAATCCGAGTTTCCGTGCCGCTTCTTGCTGAAGCGTAGAGGTGGTGAAGGGGGCTGCCGGACTCTTCTTTAACGGACGAGTATTGATGTCTCCGATAGTAAAGGAGGCTTTCAGACAGTTGTTTAAGAATTGTCTGGCTTCTTCTTGAGTTTTGAAGCGTTTAGATAATTCTGCTTTCAGTTCCACTTCTTTTCCGTCGGCATCTGGTACGGTAAAGGTGGCTGTCACCCGGTAGGCTGCTTCTGTCTGGAAAGCGTGTATTTCTCGTTCACGTTCCACAATGAGTCGCACAGCTACTGATTGTACGCGGCCTGCCGAAAGAGCAGGTTTTACTTTTTTCCACAATACGGGAGACAGCTCAAATCCTACTATACGGTCCAGTATGCGTCGAGCTTGTTGGGCATCTACTAGGTTGATGTCTATTTGGCGTGGGTGTTCTATAGCATTCAAGATAGCACCTTTGGTGATTTCATGGAACACGATACGCTTAGTATGTTCCGGTTGCAGCTGCAACACCTCTGATAAGTGCCAGGCAATGGCTTCTCCTTCGCGGTCCTCATCGGAAGCTAACCATACCATTTCGGCCTTTTCTGCTTCTTTCTTCAGTTCGGATACCACTTTCTGTTTGTCTGCCGGAATCTCGTAGTTAGGCGTAAAGTTATTGGCTACGTCTATGCTGAATTCTTTTTTCTTCAAGTCTCGTATATGTCCGTAGCTGGAAAGTACTTTGAAGTCTTTACCCAAAAATTTTTCAATGGTTTTAGCCTTTGCCGGAGATTCGACAATCACAAGGTTTTTCTGCATATTGTTTATTATTAAGAAGTCCCGTTAATGATTTAGTGCGCAAAAGTAGGAAAAAACCTATGTTTCACCTTATAATATAAATAGATTTTAGTAAAATAAACATTCTTAGAACTGGAAACATACCCCACCTATGAAGTTGAGTCCCATGGCTTGGCATCCCCAGTGATGAGCATAGTTTTGATTCAGTAGATTCTGGATGCGGGCATATACATTCATGAATTTAAACACTTGGTAGTGTCCTTCGGCATAGAGATTACTTACATCATCTAGTTTCTCTCCTTGTACTTTTTCACGGGTTATGTATTGATAGCCTACCTGAATCAGCAGGGGGGTGATGGGGCGTATGCCTGCTTCCACGTTGGCCTCTAATGTAGGTTTGAAACAAAGGGCCTCTTCTGCGTCTTTGTCTGTGCTCCAGTTGCGGTATACGCCTTTGGCTGTGAGATAGAATCGGTCTTTATAAGCATAACGGCTTTCCAGTCCTGCATATAGGTTTTCTGTATCTTGAGTTTCCCACAGTTGTCCTTCAATGAGGTCGTTTTTCAGATTCTGGTAGCCTCCGAAGACGTGAATCCACCATCCGGCTAGTGGGCTTGATCTAAAACCGATAGCAGCATTGAGCTGTTCATAGGTGGCGTCGGTCTGATGATTCAGCAGGCTGTAGGGAGAAAGATGTTCCAGTCTGCGGAAATCATTCAGAATTTTACCTCCTGTGGCTTGAGTATAAAACACATAGTTATTACCTATAGTTACTTGTGCTTTTACATCGGGGGCTACACGGAGTTTTTTGCCATACCCGAAGGCTGGGTCTACGTGGGCTCCTAGACGGATGTTCCAGTCGTCGTTCTGCCAGAGAAAATATGGGTTCAACTGCAGGGAGGTTTGATTTTTTAAGTTACCGTGTTGATAGAACTGATTGTCCATTTGTAAGAACAAGCCTACTCTGTACTGCTCATTAATGGGAGCGTTGACTTCCGCTTCTGTACGAAGGATGCTCTCTTGCAACTTTTGGTCCAGAACGTCATGTTGCCGTTGATACATAAGTAGGTTGGTAGCTGCTCGGAATTGGATGGGCTGTTCTGCGGCAGAGGCTACTCCTACGTGGAAGGCTCCGGAAGTAAATTTCTGTTTACCCACCAGAGAGATTGGCTCAAAATTGAAATTGCTCAGCCCGAAATCACCGGCTACATTCAATGCAAATTGTGAAAAGAGGTGAGTCCAATCTGCAGCAGCCTGTGTGCGGTAGAAACGAGAATCCCATTTGCCAGCCTCTTTGTCCATCTGTTCTCTTCGGCCGTCTTGTCCGGTCATCCCGAAGCGTATATTCACTCGGTCGCGGTCTGAACATTGCAGCCGGTAAGCGGCTAAGGCTTCCAGATTGCCATGGCTGCCATAGCCTAGCTTTACCTTTCCCGGAGCTACTTTTTCCGGCTTTTCTGTAGCCGTAAAAGCCTGCATATACTGATTGTTTACTTGGCCGGCAGGGCTGGCTTCCAATACATAGTTTACTGTTCTTTTAGGAGCAGTTAGTGGGGATACTGCCGGGATTACATTAATTTTGTTAGCGTCGGTAATTACCGGATTATACTCCTGTTCCACTACTACCATCCGGTTTAAGGTAGTGTCGTTGGGTTGTGTCTGGGCCCCTAAGGGTAGCCAGCAGGCAGCTGTACAAGCTGCTATCATGATTCTCCAGTTCATTCTTTTATGGTATTAAGTTTTTTCAATCTTTCTTCTATCATTCCGGCTATTTCGTCATCGGCCTGGTAGTTCTGTTGCAGGCTGAGCAGATATTGTCGGGCTTCCAGTCGCTTATTCATGGCTACATAGACATCTGATAGAAGCACGAAGCTGCGTGCCAGCCAATAGGCATGCGGAGTGCTTTGGTCGATAAAGTGAAGTATTTCTTTTTCGGCTGTTGCATAGTCTTTCTTGTCATAGTACTGTTCAGCCAGTAAGAATTTAGCCTCAGCTCCGTAACGCGTGCGAGTGTCTTTGGCCAGTTCTGTCAAGTCGTTCATGGCTTTTGCTGCTGCTTGTTGGTTCAGGTAGGCTTTAGCCCGGTCATAGAGTGCTTCGTTGCGTAGTTCCGGTGTCAGTTTGCTCTCTGTAAGCAGGGTAGTGGCAGCTTGAATGATTTCCAAGTCTTCTTTCAGCAAGGTAGCGCAGCGCAGCACTCCGACCATACCCAACTGCCTTCTTTCTGCCGTGGTCGCCTTGGCTTGCAGTTGCTTGTAGTCGGCCATAGCTTCTGCATATTGTTGTCGGTTGAAAAGAATTTCTCCGTGCATCAGCAGGGCTTCTTCCGAGTAAGGATTGTTCGGGTATTCCAGCAGTTTTCCGGTTTGTTCTAATACTGTTTCTTCATCCTTTTGTTCCTTGGCAATGACACTGATATAGTACCGTGCATTGAGGTTGAAGGCTCCGTCGGGATAGCTTTGCAGATAGCGTGTAAAACTCTGTCGGGCTGTCTGGTTCTCTCCTTTCATATAGATTCTTTCAGCAGCAATATAGGTCAGCGAGTCTTGTTCGTTGGGTTCAAAGCGGATGCCTCCGGGTAATTGGTTTACCAGGGCTGCGAATTCGTCTACTTGGTTAGTGTCTACATAAATAGATTTTAGGTCGCGCATGGCTAGTCGCGCCTCTGCACTTCCCGGATAGTGAGTTACCACGTATTTATAGGCTTCAATGGCTTGGTTATACTGATCTTGCTGGTAATAGAGAAGGCCGATTTCAGCAGCTGCTTTGCGGCTGAGCGGGCTATCTGGGTATTTCTTCAATAGTTCCCGGAAGGTGGCGATAGCTGCCTGACTTTGATTACCCTGTACTTGCGACCTGCCTTTCTCATAGAGTGCATTGACGGCATACGGTGAGTGGGGATATTTGGCAGACAGTTGGTTGAGTAATTCTACCTTACCGGTATAATTTTTCTGCAAACCTGCAACCAATGCTAGTTGATAATAGGCATAATCACCTGCCGGTGTATGGTAATTTTCGGCGCGTGTATAGTAGCTGCGTGCTTCGTCAAACTGCCGTTTGTTCAGGTAGCAGTCTCCCAATCGGTTACAGGCATCGGCCAGTAATGTGAGGTTATTTTCTTTTTGCGTCTGCAGATAACGCTGGAATTGGAGTTGCGAAGCGGCATAGTTTTTTTTGTGGAAAGCGATGTATCCCAGGTTATAGTGAGCCAGTGCATTCATTTCTCCACTGCCTTGGGGCATCCATGCCAGAAAGTTGCGAAAGTCTCTTTCAGCTTCATTCATACGGTTCAGCCGATAATAGGATTCGCCTCTCCAGTAGCTGGCGTTGGCTTTGGTGGCTAGGTTATAGTTGCCCAATGCCATGCTTTGGCTGAAATACTCAACGGCCTGCTCGAACAGGGTGTTGGCAAAGGCTTGCGTACCCAGTTGGAAGAGGATTTTTTGTTTGGCTTCCAAAATAGTACTGCTAGGCTGAGCAATGCGTTCAATGGATTTTAGGGCAGCTTCATAGCTGCGGGTAGTCATATAGACTTCCACCAAATAATTGCTAGCTTGGTCGGCATAGCGTGATTGAGGAAATTCATTCAGGAATTTTTCGAATACGGTTACAGATTCGCCGAAAGCAGAGTATGAGGTTTCATGCACGCAGAGGGCATGGTTATAGGCAGCTTGTTCTTTGATAGCGGGGTTGGCATTCGAGGCTGCTGCTTGTTCGAAAGCCATGCGGGCTTTGTTTCTGTCGGCCAACTGCAGAGAAGCCAGTCCGATGTGGTACCAGGCATTCTGTGTTAGTGCATCAGCTTCTGTAGTTACCTGTCCCAGCAGTTCGGATACTTGCGTATAAGCTTTACAGTGGTAGCAAGCCATACCATACCGATAGAGAGCATCTCTTCGAGGGGTGTCTTCGGTAAGCTGGTTTACATATTTGCTGAAGTGGTTCATGGCTTCCAAGTATTGTCCTTGCTCATATTCTGCTGATGCCCAGATACGATACATCTCTGCGTGGTGTTCTTGCTGAGATCGTTTAGCTAGGTAGTGTTCTGCGGTTTGTGCCGCCAGGGCATATTGTTGCTGTTGCAGAAAGATTTCGGCTATATAATAGGGTGCTAGCGACTGATACTTTGGATGGTGCTGCAGGGCTTGAAATCCTTTCAGTGCTTCCGTATAGTTGTGTTGGGTGTATTGTATATAAGCCAGGTAGTATGTACAGTCGGCTTTGTACTTATTACTGATTTCTTGTAGCGTTTCCAGCCAAGCTGCCGCTTCAGGAAGGTTTCCGGTTTTCAGATAGCAGAGAGCCATTCGGTAGGTCATGTCATCCCGTTCATAATCGGGTAGTACTTCCAATCTTGCATTATTGAAAAGCAGGAGTGCTGTTTCGTAGGCTCCGTTGAAGAAGTTAGTAGAAGCCGCCAGTGCATACAGTCGGTCGGCATGGGGCGTATCTGGGTATTTGTCCAGATAGGCTTTAATCAGTTGTTCACTGTGAGGGTTGTTTCCTTCCACTTCCAGACAAACCTGCTGGTATTCCTTTTCCATTTGGCTACCGATGGAAGCCGGTTGCTGTGCTGTGGCCAGGAGCGGTGTGCAGCAAAGTACTGTGCACACCATTCTTGCTATTTTTCTGTTCATTTTCTGTCGTTTAGAATCGCTAATCGACAAAAATACGCTTTTTAGTCCGATATTGGGCTATTTGTTTTGTATTTTTAATGAAGGAAGCGTTTAAGTCCTTCTCGGATAGAACCTAATCCGAATTCTTCCGGATGAATGTTTTCTAGAGGTATGAAATACAGTTCGGCTGCATCATCCATGGCTTGCAGGTGCAGATAGTTGTTTACTTGGCAACGGAAGAATAGGTCTACAGTATGTACGGTAAAGTCGGAGTAGATATAGCGGTTAGGCAGTGAAAATAGATAGTTGCATCGAATTACGTCCAAGCCTGTTTCTTCTTTTACTTCTCTGGCTACCCCCTCTTCGGCAGTTTCGTTCATGTCGATGAAGCCGCCAGGAAGGTCTAGTGTGCCTTTAGCGGGTTCTTTGGCTCGGCGGCATACTAGCAGTTCGTTTTGGTCGTTAATAATCAGGGCTACGGTGGCTGTTGCTGGATTAAAATAATACACAAAGCCACAGTCGACGCATTTTTTTGATTTTTCGTCGTGAATCTCAAAGTGATGTGACCCGCATTTGGGGCAATAGTGGAATTGGGTAAATGGGTGATTCATATGGGGCAGTTTTTGGCAAAGATACTTCTTTTTTGTGTGAAAGGATAGGGTAGGACTCTAAAAAATAGCTGTAGCTTTATGAAAATATCTCTCAGCTTTGTCTGGGGTATAGCTATGCTTTATGAGGTCTAAAGCTTGGTGTTTTGGATGGGATAGTAGAGCTTATTCTTGCTGGGTTGTGGGGTGGCTGGTGTCATTCTGTTGAGAGACTAGAAATCGGCCCAAGCCAGGGTGAGTATACTGATGTGTATGCCTTTTACTGATCGGAATGTATCGGCGCAGGCAGTTAATGTAGCTCCGGTGGTCAGTACATCGTCGATTAGAAGAATGTGTCGGTTGGTGAATCGCTCGGGGCAAGTAAGGGAAAATACGTTAGATACATTGATCCATCTTTCATCGGCAGACTTATGGGTTTGGGTATCCGTGAAATGCAGGCGTACCACCGATTGATGGTCTATGGGAATGCCGGTGACTTCAGATATCCCTTGTGCCAGGCAATAACTTTGGTTGTAGCCGCGTATTCTTTCCTTTTGTGGATGCAGGGGGATGGGAATCAGCACATCCACTCCCTGAAAGAATCCATATGGAATTAATTCTGCAGCCATCTGACGGCCGAAAGATATGCCTAGGTCTTTTCTGCCGTAGTATTTCAACTGATGAAGCACCTGACAGAAGGTGTCTCCTTTGCGGTAATAGCAGTAGGATGATACTTTTCCCAATGGCAGCTTGCCCCAAAATAGACGTTCCATTTTAGACCCTTCTTGTCCGTGGAGACCGGTAAATGGTAATTTCATGCTGCAGTGTAGGCAGATGCCTGTGGCCCCTTTGGGGAGTATAGAGCCGCATAGCACGCATCTTTTCGGGAAAAATATATTGACTGCAGACAAGAAGTGGTTTAAGAAGTGTTGGGCAATTGCTTTCATATCATAATATATATAAGGGTGCAGGTGTTGGGGATGTGTTCTTTTGAGTATATGGGGGAAAACAAAAAAGCCAGCTAATTAGCTGGCTTTTATCGCTCTTCGTCTTGGACTTGAACCAAGGACCCTCTGATTAACAGTCAGATGCTCTAACCGACTGAGCTAACGAAGAATCTTGTTTTTTTCTCAATTGCGATGCAAAAGTAATAGGATATTTTGAAATATGCAATATCTTTGCAGAAAATTTTTCAAAAATGGATAAAATAATTGGTTTAGGGAACGCTTTGGTCGATGTGCTGGCACCCTTGAAAGAGGATGAAATGCTGCAAAAAATGCAACTTCCCAAAGGCGGAATGACGTTGATAGGTGAAGATAAGTATCATATAATCAGCGATATATTTAAAGAAATGACTGTCCATCAATCTACCGGAGGGTCGGCAGGAAACACAATTGGGGCCTTGGCAGCTCTGGGAGTAGCTACTGGATTCATCGGAAAGGTGGGAAATGATGAAAAAGGTTCTTTTTATCGCCATTCATTAGAAAAACAAGGAACGGAGGCTCATTTGTTGCTTTCTTCCGAACTGCCCTCGGGTGTGGCATCTACTTTTATTTCTGCCGATGGAGAGCGAACGTTTGCCACTTATTTGGGAGCGGCGGCTACCTTACGTGCCGAAGAACTGGCTTTGGATATGTTTAAAGGATGTGATTACTTCTACATAGAAGGATATCTGGTGCAAGACCATGCATTGATTCTTCATGCCATCGAACTGGCCAAAGAGGCCGGACTGCAAATTTGTCTGGATTTGGCCAGCTATAATATTGTAAAAGAAGATTTGGACTTTTTTACCTTATTAATAAATAAATATGTGGATGTGCTTTTTGCTAATGAAGAAGAGGCTAAAGCTTTCACGGGCAAGCAAGCTGAAGAAGCCATTGTAGAGATTGCGCAGATGTGTAGCATTGCAGTGGTGAAATTGGGAGCACAGGGTTCTTTGATACGAAAAGGGTCTGATCAGATTCATGTTCCTGCTTGCCGGGTAGACAGTGTGGTTGACACTACGGGCGCAGGCGACTATTTTGCTGCCGGATTTCTTTACGGACTGACCAGCGGTTATGCATTGGAGCGATGTGCGCACATAGGCTCCGTCTTGTCTCAAGCTGTCATTCAGGTGGTAGGGGCAGAACTTACAGAAGAAAAATGGATAGAACTCAGAAAACAGATAGAAAACCTATGAATAGAATCAGTGTAAGAAGACGCTCGATAGCTGCTTTGGTAGTTGCATTAGGCGTATTGGCCTTCTGGGCTTTTAAGAATAGCGATGACCGGAGTTTTCAGTTGGCCAAGAATATGGATATTTTTCATTCCATCGTGCGTGAATTGGATCTTTTTTATGTAGATACCATCAATGCAGATAAGACTATCCGCGAAGGTATTGATGCTATGCTATATTCATTAGATCCCTATACGGTGTATTATCCCGAAGACGATCAGAGTGAATTAGAGCAGATGCTTAAAAATACATACGGAGGCATCGGCTCGGTAATTACCTGGAACACTAAGTTGAAGCGTTCTATGATAGCCGAACCTTATGAAGGTATGCCCGCTGCTACAGCCGGTCTGAAGGCAGGAGATATTTTGCTGGAGATTGATGGAAAAGATTTGATGGGAAAGAATAATCAGGAAATCAGTGAGATGCTGCGTGGACAGGTGGGCACTGAGTTTAAACTGAAGGTGCAACGCCCGGGTACAGAAAAACCAATGGATTTTGATATCGTACGCCGTTCCATTCAATTGCCCCTTATACCTTATTATACGGTATTGAAAGATTCTCAGATAGGTTATATTAATCTAAGCACCTTTTCCGGAAACCCTTCCAAAGAATTTAAAAGAGCTTTTCTGGAACTGAAGAAACAGGGCATAACCTCGTTGGTTATAGATCTTCGTAACAATGGCGGAGGTTTGCTGGATGAGGCTATTGAAATAGCCAATTTCTTTTTGCCGCGCGGCAAGACCTTAGTTACTACGAAAGGAAAAATAGCTCAGGCAAGTAATACGTACAAGACGCTGCGCGAACCGTTAGACTTGGAGATTCCTTTGGCTGTGCTAGTCAACAGTGCCACGGCTTCTTCATCAGAGATTCTAGCCGGATCATTGCAAGATTTAGACCGTGCTGTCATTGTAGGTAACCGTACATTTGGAAAAGGATTGGTACAAACTACGCGTCCTCTTCCCTATGGAGGTACCATGAAATTGACCACTTCTAAATATTATATTCCTAGCGGACGTTGTGTGCAGGCCATTGACTATAAACATCGTAATGCTGATGGTAGTGTAGGGCGTATGCCAGATAGTCTGACAACGGTGTTTCATACAGCAGCCGGACGGGAAGTAAGAGATGGTGGCGGAGTAACTCCGGATATAGAAGTGAAACAAGGGAAATTGCCCAATATCTTGTTCTATTTGGTCAATGATAATTTAATATTTGATTATGCCACAGAATATTGTCTGAAACATCCCACGGTGGCGGCTCCCGAAGAGTTTATGATTACAGAGGCCGATTACGAAGATTTCAAGCAGTTGGTGAAGAAAGCCGATTTTAAATATGACCAACAGACGGAGAAGATGCTTAAGAATCTGAAGGAAATGGCAGAATTCGAAGGTTATTTGGCTAGTGCTTCGGCAGAGTTTAAGGCCTTGGAGAGCAAACTGACTCATGATTTAGACCGTGATTTAGACCATTTCTCTAAAGAAATAAAAAATATGATAGCCATTGAAATTATCAAACGTTATTATTATCAGCGCGGGGGGATTATAGAACAATTGAAAGAGGATCCTGATTTGAAGGAGGCTGTAAAATTGTTGACGGATTCCGCACGGTATAAACAATTATTGACTGTGCCAAGCGTGAAATAAAATAAAACCACTTAGTCTTTAAATAAGCCCAAATAGTCTTTATTTGGGCTTTTTATGTGCATTTGCCTCTTTTAACGACTTGCCTGTTTGTGCATTGTTTTATACTTTTGCAAAAAAATATAAAATAAGCGTTAAGGAATATTCCTTAGGGTTCTCACGCTTTTGATATTTTATGCTGAAAGAGGGAACCATAGGCATACAAACAGACTAAGAAATGAAAAGTTCTATTTTTTTTAAAGGACTATTTACAGTAGCACTTTTACTGGGGCTTTCAGTAGTTGCTCAGGCTCAGTTCCTTCGTACTTCTTATTTTATGGAAGGAACTCATTATCGTCAGCAATTAAATCCTGCATTGGCGCCAGGACGCGGTTATCTTAACCTGCCCGTTATCGGTTCATTGAATGTCACGGTCAACTCTTCTTCATTGGGCTACCAGGATATCATGGATATTATCGACAACAGCGATGAGGCGGATTATTTCACCAGCCAGAAGTTTATGAATCGTTTGATAACATAAATAATCTGAATGTAAACCTTAGTACAGATATTATCTCGGCAGGATGGTATAAGGGTAAGAACTTCTGGTCATTCAATATCGGACTGCGCAATGATATAGGTGCTTCTATTCCCCGGTCCATGTTCGAGTTCATGAACACCATGAATGGATTGGACGGTAGTGATTGGACCATGTTGCAGAATTTGAGTGCCATGACAGGTGGTCAGTCTATCCGCATCAATTCTTACGCTGAAATAGGTATCGGTTTCTCTCGTAATATTACCAATCGTCTGACGGTAGGTGGGCGTCTGAAAGGTTTGCTTGGTATTGCCAACTTGAAGCTGGATATTCAAAATATCAATGTACAAAGCCATGTAGAGGGTTTGCCGGAAGATTTGGAAAACATTACTCCGGAACAGACTGCTGCTATCAGAGGTAATGCCGAGATTCAGGTAGCTGCTACCTTGGAAAGCTCTTCTCAGTTACTGGAACTGAATCAAGACCCATCTACCGGTTATATCGATGAAATAGATTTTGGTAAATTTGGTTTGGCCGGCTATGGTGGTGCCATCGACTTGGGTGCTTCTTTCAAACTTACCAAGCATTTAACTCTATCTGCCTCTATTTTAGACTTAGGATTTATCAAATGGTCTAAAAAACACACCAGCCTGGCTACTGCCACTGGCAATGAATCTTATCAGTTCACTCCTGAAAATCCTCAGGATGCTTTTGAATTTGTAAATAAGGTAAACAGCGGCGAAATTCTGAACTATGATATGTTGCAGATGGAGGTACAGGAAGGTGTAGAGAAAGACCGAACTACCAGTCTGACTTCCACTTTGGTGGTAGGTGCAGAATATGCCTTGCTGAATAACTGGTTGGTAGTTGGTGCATTGTACACGGGTCGTTTCGCCAAGCCTAAGACGTTGAACGAGCTGACTTTCTCTGCCAATATCCGTCCGAAGAATTTCTTCAATGTAGCAGTAAGCTACTCTGTACTGCAAGGTGCCGGTAAGACTTTCGGCGCTGCTGTGAAGCTGGGTCCTCTCTTCGTAGGTACCGATTATATGTTCTTGGGTAAGAATACCAACAACGTAAATGCTTACGTAGGCTTCTCATTACCTTTGAATAAGCAGAAAAAAGCAAAGAACAGCTAATAAATTTGCAGTGAGTGATTTTTAATTGATATTCTCAACATTAAACAAAAGCGGATTATGAAAACATTTAAATTTTATCAAGGCTTATTAGCCCTGTTCTTGTGTTGCTCCACTTCTCTGTGTGGCTTGAGTGCTTGTAGCGACGATGATGATGCTCCTCAGGGAGGTGATATTGATTTTGGTGTACCGCCTTCAGTGGTAGACGGGGTTCGTCCTTCCGAATTATCTGGAATGAGGATCAACTACAACGAAGATGGAACTATCCGTGATGCCGAAGTGGATGGTTGTACGTTTGTGTTCAATTACGTCGGTACACGCGCAGCTTCTCGTAGACTGACCAGTATTACTGCAGAAAGAAATTTCGATGACTCTAAAGAAAGTTGGATAGCCGATCGTTTTATCTTGGATGCAAACGGCTTTATTGGAGGTTATCGTTTGAAGTATAGTTTGGAAGAACCGAGTGAAGATTGGTGGGAAAAAGGTGAAATGAATTATCGCTATAATTATCAGGCCAATGGATATTTGGAGAGAATTGATTTATCTGGTCATTTTAGCGATGCCGAAGATGAAGCCACTTCCGGTAGCGGCAGCTATAATTATTCTTACAGTCAGGCAGGTCAGCTGCTGAATATCAAGAGTGTGATGCAGGGATATACCTATTGTGAACAGAAGTACACCTACGGTATAGATCACAATAATAAGTACAATACCATGCTGTTGACGCTTGCTCCCGAACCTTTAATGGCCGATGATGCCGTGTTCCGTATCTTGGCAGTGACGGGTTATCTGGGCCATGCATCCAAGAAGTTGCCTAGCAAGGTGGAAGTGAGCTATCGTGATCCGGAAGATCCCGCAGAAAACAGCGATGAAACGTGGGCGTTGAACTATGGCTTTTCACCCGATGAACGGATTAATTGGTACAGTGTGAACGGCCAGCGTTTTAACTGCAAATTTGTAGATGCTTCTAACATAGAGATTCAGCATTAACTTTTTCAGATTTGAAGTTGTAATAATCATAAAAAAGAATCAGCCTCCGATAGTGGGAATTATCCTACTTTCGGAGGCTGTTTTTTGCAGCTGACCGCTGGCCTTACACTTCTTGATAGTCGCCGTTGGCCTTAATCAGCTCAATGAGTTTGTCCACCGCCTCTTCTTCCGGAATGTTTTTCTCAATGCATTCCTTCTTCTTGTAGAGACTGATTTTACCTCGTCCGGCCCCCACATAGCCATAATCAGCATCAGCCATTTCGCCTGGTCCGTTCACAATACATCCCATGATGCCTATTTTCAATCCTTTCAGATGGCTGGTAGCCGCTTTGATGCGTGCAATGGTTTGCGTCAGGTCGTAGAGTGTGCGTCCGCATCCGGGGCAAGAGATGTACTCTGTTTTGCTAGTGCGCAAACGGCCAGCCTGAAGTATGCCAAAAGCTGTTGTATCTACGGTAGAAGCAGGTATTTCCTGGCATTGATTGAAGAGCAGAATACCATCGCATAAGCCGTCGAAAATCAAAGCTCCCATGTCTGCAGCCGCTTTGATTTGCAAGTCTTCGGTTTCTTTTTCAGCATAATGTTGGAAGAAGATAACCGGATTCTGTAATTTTTCATTAGTCAGCTGATGAGCCAAAGCCCGTTGCTCGCCCAAGCGGTTGGGGTGATTGCTTTGTGCCACAATCACCATTTCCGGGTGGTATTTCAAGCAGGCAATCACCTCATCGTTCAGTCCCATGTATGTAAGAAACAGAAATTTCAGTTCGGCAGGGCAGGCACTGATAAAAGGTAGTTGGTCGGGCTTGAAAGCCGGCCAGGTATTCGCTTTGCCTTCCCAGCTGTCAGCGTCTACGATATATTGCATGTCAGGATATGCACTCATACTATCTTTAGAGGCAATGGCTTCATATTGGTGACCTACATAGAGATAGTCGGGTAGGAACTGCGGATGGAAAGCCGGCTCTCCTTCCAGACGGACAGATACCACTACTGGCAAGTTGTTTCCTCCGATGTTGCGTACCGGCTGTGTTTTACGGCGAACTGGTGCCTGGTAATTGAAATCGCTGGCAGCCGCTCCCGGAATGTAGGGATGTTCTGCACGTTGGCATACATAATCTACCAGTTTGCGGGCTACTGGAATTTCGGCTTCAGGGGCCTCACTCAGCGATACTCGGATGGTATCTCCCAATCCGTCGGCCAGTAAGGCACCGATACCCAGTGCCGATTTAATACGCCCGTCTTCTCCGTCTCCAGCTTCTGTTACTCCCAAGTGCAGCGGGAAGTGCATGTTTTCTTCTTCCATCACGTGTGCCAACAGACGTACTGTGCGCACCATGACTACCGTATTGGAAGCTTTGATGGAAATGACTACATCGGTAAACTGCTCTGCCACACAGATGCGCAAGAATTCCATACACGATTCCACCATTCCTTCAGGCGTGTCGCCGTAGCGCGACATAATGCGGTCCGATAGTGAACCATGATTCACTCCAATACGAATAGCTGTGTGGTTTTCTTTGCAAATCTGGAGGAAGGGCACAAATCGGTTGCGTATTTTCTGTAACTCTTGTGCATATTCCTCATCAGTATATTCCAGGTGTTTGAAGGTGCGGGCCGCATCTACATAATTACCCGGGTTGATGCGCACTTTCTCGGCAAATAGTGCAGCTACATCTGCTACGCGAGGATTGAAATGGATATCGGCTACTAGTGGCACCATATATCCGTCTTGACGCAATGCTGCGTTGATGTTCATCAGATTTTCAGCTTCCTTTACTCCCTGTGCTGTCAGACGTACATACTCTCCACCTGCATCGGCTATACGTTTGGCTTGTGCTACGCATGCTTCCGTGTCCTGAGTGGCAGTGTTGGTCATACTCTGAATCCGGATAGGATAGGAGCCACCCAGAGGAGTGGCTCCTACATTAACTACCGAGGTATCTCGGCGAGAATAATTGAATAAATCCACGTTCTTTAATTGATAGTTGATAATTAGCTGATGTTTACACCCTTCCTAAAATGGGTGAAATGAGTGTAATGAGTGTAAAAAAACGACGTACGAGTCTCTTGAAGATTCCCGTACGTTTCGTTTTTTATTAATTAGTCTTGTAATCGTACTTCACCGCTTTCAAGTCTTCGTTGGCCTTGACAATCTTATTTTTCAGCCCCTCTTTGTAGGCTGCAAATGTCTGGGCCAAGTTTTCGTCGCTGAGTGCCAGCATTTGTACAGCCAAAATGGCGGCATTCATGGCGCCATTGATAGCCACCGTAGCCACCGGTATACCCGGAGGCATCTGGATGATGGAATACAAGGCATCCATGCCATCGAGTACAGAACCCTTGATGGGAACTCCGATAACGGGCAAAGTCGTGTTGGCTGCTATTACACCCGGCAAGGCAGCGGCCATACCAGCTGCAGCGATGATTACTTTAATGCCGCGTTGGCTGGCATTTTTGGCAAATTCCTCTACAGCTTCCGGGGTACGGTGAGCTGAAAGAGCGTTCATTTCGAACGGTACATGCATGTCATTGAGCAGTTGAGCGGCCTTTTCCATAACTGGCAGGTCCGATGTGCTGCCCATGATGATACTTACAATTGGGGTCATCTTTTTGATTGTTTAGTGATTATTCATTGACCAGCGCCTGATAAGCTTCCGCATCCAGCAATTCGCTGAAATTGGCATCGGCTGCCGGTTTTATTTTGATGAGCCAACCCTTACCATACGGGTCTTGGTTGACCAGTTCGGGCTGTTCTTCTAACGTTTCATTTTGTTCCAATACTTCTCCGGCCACGGGGAGGAACAAGTCTGAAATGGTTTTTACCACTTCGATAGTTCCGAAAGTTTCTCCGGCTTCCAGTGTTTCGCCTACTGTCTGAATGTCTACAAACACAATGTCACCCAACTGTTCTTGTGCATAATCAGTGATACCTACATAAGCAACGTCGCCTTCTACGCGAATCCATTCATGTTCTTTCGTGTACTTCACATTTGTCGGAAAATTCATAATTTCTTAGTTTTAAGGGTTAATACTATATAGTTAATTAATCTATTAATATCTGGTTGTTTTAAAATAAAAAAATGCGAAATAGCAGGTTGCTGACAGGATGAAGTACTAAGATAGTACAGATGTATCCCACAGCAAATCCTGTTAGCACTTCTCCCAATGTGTGATGACTTAATATCAGTCGGGCCGTTCCTAATAAACCGGCTACCAGAATGAAGAGGCAGAGCCATCCGGTAGGATTATAGCCAAACAAAGCACTGAAAGAGATGAGTCCACCGATGGTGGCACCTGCACCGGCCATGTGCTCACTCAGTTTCCACCGGAAATTGGCCAGCACACAGATAATCAGTGTAACGAGTGATGCTAGAATAATGCCAGTCATGTACCAAGGCATGTTGAGCCGCTTCATCATCAGTAAGCAAAATACATACGAGGTAATAGTTAGCACAAAGGGCACATAACGGTGTTGCCGCTTTCCTAAATCTTCTGTAGTAAACCGATTGATTTTCCGGAAGAGGAAGATGGTAAGCGTAGGAAGCAGAATCGTAAAACTGTACACTACTCCCAGCACAATCAGTTTATACTGGATGGGCATGATGCGCAAATAGGAAAACAGAAAGAGTATCAAAAAAGCCAGAAAAGGGATAGAAAACGGCGAAAAAATAGCCGAAATTATCCTGGAAATTTTGATTAAGGTTCTATCTGTCAGTATATGTTCGTCTTTTTCCATCATTGGCTGTTATTGTTAAGGGATTATTTACGAAGCCGGGCCACCGGTATATTCATTTGCTGTCGGTATTTGGCCACTGTACGCCGGGCTATGGGATAACCTTTTTCTTTTAATAACTCTGTCAATTCATCATCGGTATAGGGCTTCTTTTTGTCTTCATGTTCGATGCATTCTTTCAATAGTTTGCGTATTTCACGAACCGACATTTCTTCTCCCTCTTCGGTGGTATATCCGTCGTTGAAGAAAAATTTCAGCGGATAAATGCCAAAATTGGTTTGCACATATTTGCTGTTGCTCACCCGCGAGATGGTAGAAATATCCAGTTTGGTGCGTTCGGCCACATCTTTCAGAATCATGGGGCGAAGCAGCGATTCATCGCCTTCCAGAAAGAATGGTCGTTGTAGGTCGATAATGGCTTGCATCGTGGTCATCAAGGTATTCTGACGCTGTTTCACAGCATCAATAAATCCTTGTGCAGCGTCCATTTTCTGTTTTAGAAACAGCAGGGCTTCTTTCGACTCCTTGCTTTGATTGGCTTTATTTTTGGTATGTTCTTCTACCAAATCGCTGAAGGTGCGACTCATGCGCAGTTCTGGCACATTACGGCTATTAAGCGATAGGTTGATGGTGCCGTCGTCAAAGGTTTCCACAATGAAATCGGGTACTATCTGTTGTAAGTTTTTGCCGATGGTCTCGCCTAGGGCAGCACCTGGCCGAGGATTCAGCCGGCAGATATCCTTGATAGCCTGGCTGCAAAGTTCTTCGGTCAGATTAAGTTTTTGCTGTATTTTTTCCCAATGCTTGCGGGTGAATTCCTCGTAGCAATCTGTCAGAATGGACTGCTCTATCTGTAATAACGGTTGTTCCGGTGTCTGTGCCATTTTGCGATGGAGTTGTATCAGCAGGCATTCTTGCAGATTCCGTGCTCCCAAGCCGGCAGGATCGAAGTCTTGTATTACTTTCAATACTTGTTCCAATTCGGCTGGAGTGGCATCCACTCCGGCATAGATAGCCAGTTCATCACTGATGCTGTCAAGCGACTTTCTCAGCAGCCCATCATCATCCAGCGAACCAATCAGATATTCCGCCAGTTCTTGCTGATGATCGGTCAGTTCACATTCATTCAGTTGTTCTTTAAGCGTTTCATAGAAAGAAGTAGCATCGGAAAAAGGTATTTCTTCGGGTTGTTCTTCCCGGCTACGGTTGTTTTCTTGCAATTTATAGTCGGGTATGTCATCTTCGTTCAAGTAATCACTCAGAGAATCATAGCTGGTGTCTCCTTCGTCTTCTTGAGTAGAAGTATTCTCCGGTGCATCCGTATAGTCATCAGTGGCAGATTCTTCTCTACCTTCTTCTAGAGCCGGGTTTTCCAGCAGTTCGGCGCGTACGCGGTCTTCCATCTCCGTGGTGGGTAGTTCCAGCAGTTTCACTACCAGAATCTGTTGCGGCGACAGAGTCTGTATCTGTTGCTGCGCCTGCGTCTGTATCTGTCGGGAGCCTTGTGCCATGTATTTACTGAATTACGGTTTAAATTCTACTGCAAACATACGGAAAAATCCGCTTCTTTTCGTACCTTTGGTGCAAAACATTTTAAAAATAGACATTATGTTTGCTAAAGAGACGTATGTACAGCGTAGAGCCTTGCTGAAACAGAAGATGGGCTCAGGAGTCATTCTGTTCTTGGGCAATGACGAGCAGGGCCTGAACTATGAGGACAACACTTTTCGTTATCGTCAAGACTCCACTTTCCTTTACTATTTTGGTTTGTCGTTTGCCGGTTTGTCTGCTATCATTGATGTAGATGAAGACCGTGAAATTATTTTCGGCGACGAGCTGACCATCGACCATATTGTCTGGATGGGCACCCAACCTACCTTGCAGGAGAAAGCGGCGGCAGTGGGCATTGCCGAGACTCGTCCGGCTGCCGAATTGGCCACATACCTGCATCACGTAGTGCAAAAAGGAGAAATGATTCATTACCTTCCTCCTTACAGGGCAGAACACAAATTGAAACTGATGGATTGGCTGGGTATTCCGCCTGCCCGTCAGGAGGGGTCAGTACCCTTGATTAAGGCCATTGTGTCGCAGCGCAATTATAAGTCGGAAGAGGAAATAGCTGAAATAGAAAAGGCTTGTAATGTAACGGCCGACATGCATATCACGGCCATGAAGGTGATACGTCCGGGTATGTATGAGTATGAAGTAGTGGCCGAGATGAACCGTATAGCCGAGATGAACAACTGCGAACTGTCGTTTGCCACGATTGCCACCATCAACGGCCAGACCTTGCATAATCATTATCACGGTAATCGCATCAAGAGCGGTGACCTTTTCCTGATTGATGCCGGTGCAGAATTGCCTTCGGGCTATTGCGGCGATATGTCGTCTACCGTGCCTGCCGACAAGACGTTCACTGCCCGCCAGCGTGCGGTGTACGAAATTCAGAACCGTATGCATCTGGCATCCGTACAGGCCTTGCGCCCAGGTATTCCTTATATGGATGTGTACGACCTCTCGGCACAGGTGATGGTAGAGGGACTGAAAGATTTGGGACTGATGAAGGGGAATGCTGAAGATGCGGTGCGCGAAGGAGCACATGCTTTGTTCTATCCACACGGATTGGGTCACATGATGGGGCTGGATGTACACGATATGGAGAACTTCGGAGAGTTGTGGGTAGGTTACAACGGCCAACCCAAGAGTACCCAGTTCGGCCGTAAGAGTCAGCGTTTGGCTATTCCGTTGGAACCGGGCTTTGTGCATACAGTAGAGCCGGGCATTTATTTCATTCCCGAACTGATTGATTTATGGCGTGGACAGCATAAGTTTACCGACTTTATCAATTACGATGAAGTGGAGAAATACCGCAATTTCGGTGGTATTCGTAACGAAGAAGATTATCTGATTACTGAGACCGGCGCGCGCCGATTGGGTAAGAAGATTCCGCTGACTCCTGAAGAGGTGGAAGCACTGCGATAAACTTATGCCTGATGCGTAGACGACGCAGATACTATAGCTATCATACTTCCATGATGCGTCTATAGTATCTGCGCCGTTTGTTTTTGAGCTGGTCATTGCCAGTATGCTTGGCAATAGCTTTATGCATGTAGTTCCAGCACGAATCGTGCCCCCTTGGTATAGGCAGTGTCCAGCGTCAGTTCACCATTCATTTTGGCAGCCATCAGTGCGCAGATAGGTAGTCCTAATCCGTCGCCTTGTGTCAAGTCCTTGATTTCGGCAAAGGGTTTGAAAATCTGTTCGCGCTGTTCTTCGGCAATGCCACACCCCGTGTCGCTTACGATGAACTGATGGGTATGGGCGCCGCGCTTTTTGAAGTCCAGCGTAATTTTCCCTCCTTCCGGTGTGTACATAGCTGCATTTTTCAGCAGATGCAGCAAGATGTGTTGCAGATGTTCGGCATTGATTCTGATAGATAGTTTCGGTGCGTTGACTTGCAGGCTGACTCCAGTCTTTACCAACGGCTGAATCTGCGCTGTCACCCCTTCGCAGAAAGCGGCCATATTCTGCTCCTGAATTTCATACGGCTCTGAAAGGCTGCTTTCCAGCTCGGAAAGTTGCTGTATATGCAGGGCAAAGCTATGCAATGCCTGTACGCCCGGTTGACGGGCATCCAAGGTCTGAAGGGTAGGTTCCATTTGCATGGAAATATTTTGGATAAAGGCCGTTTTCAGTGCATGGTGTTCCTGAATAGTTCTGATGGTTTTCTTTTGCTTGCGCGTCAGTACGATGAAGCGCATCAGGATGACGGCGCCGAATATCAACACACCGGTCAGGATGGCAGCCAGCAGGCAGAGTCCTATGATGATGTACTGCTTGCTGTTCAGTGAATGGTCTTTGTCCTGTATGGTCTGCAGGCTTTCGTCGTAGCGTTGCTTCAAGGCATTCAGCTTGTCTTGTGCGGTCAGTGCCTGGATGGAATCGTTCCAGGCCATGTATTGACGATAGGTGCGCTCCATCAGTGCTGCCTGATTGGCCTTGCGGGCTATGTTCAGGAGCGTCTGATAGCAATCTTTCACTTTGCTGTAGTTCTTTTGGGCAGTATACTGTCCGATAAGCTGGGTAATGGCCTGATCGCCCTGAGCCGTCATGCCGAAGGTATAGTAGAAACTGGCTTTGGTGTAGAGTAACTCGTTGTTCAGCGAATCGTTGGCAGCCCGTTGGGCAGTAGCTTCCAATCGCTCAATCTGTTCTTTGGCACGGGCTGTTTTCTGTAGTTTGGTATACATTTGCAGGCGTTCCTTGTAGATATTGAACAGCGGTTTCGGCAGGCGTTTTCCAGATTTCCTTTCACCGATAATTACCATGCTTTCTGTTTGGCGCAATATGTCGAACGCTTCTTTATATAAGTTTTCTCGATGATAAAGGTTACACGTCTGAATGCCGCATTCAGCAGCCTGAGTATAGTCTCCTTTATTGGCATAGGCCTGATAAGCTTTCAGAAACAGAGAGCGGGCCTGTGTGTATTCTTTTTTGGCCAGGCTTTCTTCGGCCTGCTGTCTAAGTGCTTTTGCCTGGTTTTCAGTCTGTGCATATAGTGGTGGGCACAGCCAGGATATAAGCAGCACGAATAAGATAACTGTTTGTTTCATTGTTTGTTTTTTGTTTTCGCTGCAAAGTAAGCCAATTCTTCTTAAAGATGCAAATGCTGCTTCCCGGGTCGTATCTGAGCCCTAACTGAGCCGTAACAGCTCCGTAGCTTTCCCACGCAGAGGTACTTATATGCGGAAAAGTTACGGAACTGTTACGGCTCAGTTAGGGCTCAGATAGGGCACAGACACGGTGGCGATTAGACCGTCGATAAGCGTCAATCTCTTGAATTTCAGTTGTTTCTTTAGTATTTAAAGCTGCTGCCGCCAAAGAATTCGCGCAGCAGCGAGGTAGGCGGCACTTCATTGTCGGGCACCGGTGTAAAGTATTTGATGAACTTCAGCAGGCGGTAGGCTTCGGCATATTCGGGACAGTTGCGCGGCACGCTGCTCAGAATGGGCTCGGCATGATAGCGCAGCACGGCAAATTCGAACAGCATGGCCGAGTTGAACATGATGTCGGCATTCTCCTGGTAGGGGAAAATCCATTTGTCTTCCCCAGCCCGCACACTGGGCCAGCGCGAAATGGTTTCCTTTGCCGAGTAACCGCGGTAATTAAAGTCGCGTACAATGCGGCGTAGCAGACGGTTGTCGGTGGTAGGAATCCAGTTGTGGTCGTCCAGTGAGATGGTAGTCAGGGCCGATACGTAAATCTTGAATTTGTTTTCATCGGGAATCTGCGGGGTCAGTTCCGGATTCAGTGCATGGATGCCTTCCAGGATAAGTACGGTGTGGTCGTCAATGCGCAGCTTGTCGCCGTGGAATTCCCGTTTGCCCGTAGTGAAGTTAAAGGTAGGTAAATCTACTTCTTCACCTCGCAGCAGGGCCTGTAACTGCTGGTTGAAGAGTTTTAGATCCAAGGCATAGAGCGATTCATAGTCATACTCTCCTTTCTCATCGCGTGGAGTATCTTCACGGTTCACGAAGTAATTGTCCAGTGCTATGGGATAGGGGCGCAGTCCGTTGGTCATCAGTTGGATGGAGAGCCGTTTGCTGAAGGTCGTTTTGCCCGAAGAAGAGGGGCCGGATATAAGCACCAACCTCACTTGCTTACCCTGTTCGCTACGGTGATAGATGCTGTCGGCTATCTGAGCTATCTTTTTTTCCTGCAAGGCTTCGGCCACTTTGATAAGGTCGGTAGCGTGGCCTTCTTCGCAAGCCTGGTTGATGTCGCCCACGTTGCCCAACCCCATGATATAATTCCAGCGCAGGTATTCAGAGAATACATCCAGCATCTTTTCCTGTTTGATTACCTCTTCCAGTACCAGTGGATTTTCTTTATTGGGAATGCGCAGCAGTAGTCCGTCGTAATACTTCACCAGGTCGAATAGCTTTATATATCCGGTGCTGGGTAGCAGGTTACCGTAGTAATAGTCAATGGTATCGCCCAATGTATAATAATAGGTATACAGCGACCCCGAAGTTTCTAGCAACTTTACTTTATCGGTCATACCCCGTTCGCTGAAGATGCGCACAGCTTCGCTGGTATGGCATTCCGTGCGGATGAAAGGCAGGTCGGCTGCAATGATTTCTTGCATGCGTTTTTTCAGTGCCATCACATCTTCTAGTTCAACGGGGCGTCCCAGCAGTAAGTTGCAGAAATAGCCTTTGGATACAGGGTGCTCTACCAGCAGTTTCCCTTCCGGAAAGAGGTCGTTGACGGCTTTATAAAGGATGAAGCACAAAGTGCGGACGTAGGTACGCATACCGGAAGGGTCTCGCACGTCTAGAAATTCCACGTCTTTATTATTGAATACTCTGAAATTAAGTCCTTCGGAGCGATTGTTGACCTTGGCACTGACCACTTGATAAGGAAAATCCAGATTAAATCCTTGATAAATTTCCAAAAGTGTGCTTCCGATAGGGAATTCTTTAGAAATATTATTATTTTTGCAACAAATTTGTAACATGTGTTTCATAACCGTCGATTTTTAATGAGTTACTGCGTTAAATATAGGACATTATAACGCATGAAAGAATGAATCACCTTAAATAATTAAAGATGGAATATTCTTTTTATGATTTTTTAAAATTACTTGGCTCATTGGCCTTGTTTCTTTATGGCATGAAAATCATGAGCGAGGGACTACAGAAGTTTGCCGGTGACCGCCTGCGTAAAATCCTGACCGCCATGACGACCAACCGGGTAACCGGAGTACTCACGGGTGTGCTGATTACGGCACTGATTCAATCCTCTTCTGCCACTACCGTCATGGTGGTAAGTTTTGTCAATGCAGGTTTGCTGACCTTATCTCAATCCATTGGAGTAATCATGGGTGCCAATATCGGTACCACGGTAACGGCCTGGATTATTTCCGCCTTGGGCTTTAAAGTAGACATTGCTGCTTTTGCCCTTCCTTTGCTAGCGTTTGGCATTCCATTGCTCTTCTCTCAGAAAAGTAATCGCAAGTCTTTAGGTGAATTCATTTTTGGTTTCTCTTTCCTGTTTATGGGCTTGTCTTATTTGAAGAACAATGCTCCAGATTTAAGTCATAATCCTGATATGCTGGCATTTGTACAGGATTACACAGACATGGGCTTTATCTCTATCTTGCTGTTTGTGCTGATTGGTACCATTCTGACCATGATTGTGCAGGCATCAGCAGCTACGATGGCTATTACGCTGATTATGTGTGCCAATGGCTGGATTAGCTTCGAACTGGGAGCAGCCTTGGTGTTGGGCGAGAACATCGGTACCACTATTACGGCTAATCTGGCAGCCTTGACGGGTAATACACAAGCGCGAAGAGCAGCCTTGGCGCATTTGGTTTTCAATATCTTTGGTGTCATTTGGGTGCTGTGTCTGTTTGTGCCGTTTACCAATGGTGTTTCCTGGTTTGTGGAGAATGTAATGGGCACCACCGATCCGGCCGTAGCCGTATCCTTCAAGTTGTCCGCTTTCCATACAGCCTTTAATATCTGTAACGTTTTAATTCTGATTTGGTTCGTGAAATTTATCGAACGTACCGTATGTGCCATTATTCCGATGAAGGAGCAAGACGAAGAGTATCGTTTGCGATTCATCTCGGGCGGTATGCTTTCTACGGCCGAACTTTCTATCTTGCAGGCTAGTAAGGAGATTCATTTGTTTGCCGAGCGCACGCACCGTATGTTTGGCATGGTGCAGGATTTGCTGCATACCGAGAAAGATGATGATTTTACCAAGTTGTTCAGCCGCATAGAAAAGTACGAGAACATCAGCGACAGCATGGAGCTGGAGATTGCCAATTACTTGAACTCCGTGTCGGAAGGCCGGCTTAGCTCGGAAAGTAAGTTGCAGATTCGAGCCATGCTGCGCGAGGTGACCGAAATCGAAAGCATTGGAGACAGTTGTTATAATCTGGCCCGCACCATCAACCGTAAGCGTCAGACCACCCAGGATTTCACGGAAAAACAATATGAGCATATTCACTTGATGATGAAGCTTACGGATGAGGCTTTGTCGCAGATGATTGTAGTTATCGAGCATCCCGAACATCAGGCGAATGATGTGAACAAGTCGTTCAACATAGAGAATGAAATCAATAACTACCGCAATCAGTTGAAGAATCAGAATATTCTGGATGTGAACAACAAGGAATACGATTATCAGATGGGTGTATACTACATGGATATCGTGGCCGAATGTGAAAAACTGGGCGACTATGTGGTGAATGTGGTGGAAGCTAGCAGTGATATCAAGGAAAAGAAGGCTGCGTAAAGTTCAGTCATTCTCTTTCAGATAGGGCAGAGGCTGCCTCAGGCAAGGGCTTGAGGCAGCCTCTGCTGTTAGACGCTTTTCCTATAAAAAAATGAAATCACTTTAGCTTACCGATTAATTGTTGTAATTTTGCGGCTCAATACAATAAACGAGAATATTTGCATGACTGGCACAACAAATGATTATCGTCACGTCGGACTGACCGACGAACAGGTGCGGAAGAGCCGCACAGAGTATGGTGTAAACCTGCTGACACCTCCTAAGCGTCCGTCGCTTTGGAAACTTTATTTGGAAAAGTTCGAAGACCCGGTGGTGCGTGTACTGCTGGTAGCCGCTTTTTTCTCCTTGGTTATTTCTATCATTGAAAACGAATATGCTGAAACAATCGGTATCATTGCAGCCATTCTGCTGGCCACTGGTATCGGTTTTTTCTTTGAGTATGATGCCAATAAGAAGTTCGATTTGCTGAATGCGGTCAGCGAAGATACACTGGTGAAAGTGATGCGCAACGGACATGTGCAGGAGATTCCCCGTAAGGAAGTGGTAGTGGGCGACATCGTGTTGCTGGAAACCGGTGAGGAGGTGCCTGCCGATGGAGTATTGCTCGAGGCTGTATCGTTACAGGTCAATGAATCGAACCTCACGGGAGAACCGGTGGTGAGCAAGACGGTGGTGGAGGCTGATTTCGATGAAGAGGCTACCTATGCTTCGAATCGCGTGCTGCGCGGAACTACGGTGGTAGACGGCCATGCCGTGATGCAGGTGGAATGTGTAGGAGATGCTACTGAGATAGGGAAAGTGGCCCGGCAAAGTACCGAGCAGTCGGAAGAACAGACCCCGCTGAATATTCAGCTGACACGCCTGGCTAATCTTATCGGTAAGATTGGTTTTACGGTGGCCGGAGTGGCTTTTGCCGTATTCTTTATCAAAGACGTGATTCTGTTCTATGATTTTTCTTCGTTTCATACCTTTCGCGACTGGATGCCGGCCATACAGGCCACGCTGCGCTATTTCATGATGGCTGTCACGCTGATAGTGGTAGCGGTGCCCGAAGGTTTGCCCATGAGTGTGACGCTGAGTCTGGCACTGAATATGCGCCGTATGCTGGCCACCAATAACCTGGTGCGCAAGATGCATGCCTGTGAAACGATGGGAGCCATTACCGTAATTTGTACCGATAAGACCGGTACACTGACTCAAAACCTGATGCAGGTGCATGAAGCCTGTTTCTATGGTTTGAAGAAACCGGGCAATTTGGGCGAAGATGATTTAAGCGGCTTGATAGCCGAGGGCATCAGTGCCAATTCTACGGCGTTTCTTGAAGAAACTCAGCCGGGCGAAAAGCCGAAAGGCGTGGGAAATCCTACCGAGGTGGCTTTGCTGCTATGGCTGAATGCACAGGGACGTGATTATTTGAAACTGCGTGAAGAGGCACAGGTAGTGGAGCAGTTGACTTTCTCTACAGAGCGGAAATATATGGCTACCTTGGTGGAATCACCTTTACTGGGCAAGAAAGTGCTTTATGTAAAGGGAGCCCCTGAAATCGTATTGGGCAAGTGCCGTGAAGTGTGGCTGGACGGGCAGCGGATGGATGCCGGTGAATACCGTCCGCAGGTAGAAGCGCAGTTGCTGGCTTATCAGAATATGGCTATGCGCACTTTGGGGTTTGCCTTTAAGGTAGTGGAAGCGCAGGAAGAAATTGATATGAAGCAACTGGACGGCCTTACTTTCCTGGGTGTGGCAGCTATCAGTGATCCCATCCGTCCGGATGTGCCGGCTGCCGTGCAAAAGTGTCAGTCGGCAGGTATCGGTATCAAGATTGTAACGGGCGATACACCGGGCACGGCAACGGAAATAGCCCGTCAGATAGGATTGTGGAAACCGGAAGATACCGATCGCAACCGGATTACCGGTGTGGAATTTGCTGCCTTGACCGATGAAGAAGCGTTGGAGCGGGTGATGGACTTGAAAATCATGTCGCGTGCCCGTCCTACCGATAAGCAACGTCTGGTGCAATTACTGCAGCAGAAGGGAGCCGTAGTGGCTGTTACCGGCGACGGAACCAACGATGCTCCAGCTTTGAATCATGCACAGGTGGGCTTGTCTATGGGTACAGGAACTTCTGTAGCCAAGGAAGCCAGTGATATCACCTTGCTCGACGATTCGTTCAATAGTATCGGTACGGCAGTGATGTGGGGGCGTTCGCTCTATAAGAATATCCAGCGATTCATTGTTTTTCAGCTTACCATTAACTTTGTAGCCCTGTTCATCGTGCTGCTGGGTTCGCTGGTAGGTACCGATTTGCCACTGACCGTTACCCAGATGCTGTGGGTCAATCTGATTATGGACACCTTTGCAGCGTTGGCTTTGGCTTCTATTCCACCTAGTGCCAGCGTGATGCAGGAGAAACCTAGAAAACGTACTGATTTTATTATATCTAAAGCGATGCAGCTTAACATCTTTGGTGTCGGCTTGTTGTTTGCCGTAGTATTGATGGGTATGCTGATTTATTTTGAAACTGTAGACGGTACCCCTCTGACGGTGCGCGAACTTACCATCTTCTTTACCTTCTTTGTGATGCTCCAGTTTTGGAATCTTTTCAATGCGCGTGTTTTTGGAACCACAGATTCGGCTTTCAAAGGGATTACCAAGTCGTATGGTATGGAACTGATTGTGCTGGCCATCTTAGGCGGACAGTTCCTTATTGTGCAATGGGGAGGAGCCGTGTTCCGTACGGAGCCCTTGGATGCGCTGACTTGGTGCTGGATTGTGGGGTCTACATCATTGGTGCTGTGGGTAGGCGAATTGATTCGCTGGGTGCGTAGAAAATGAGACTCGTTATCAATTAATTAATTCTAATAGAAGAGATGAGACATAAGTTGGGCATTAAAAACCTGATTATCGATTTTGGTGGTGTACTGATAGATTTGGACCGTGCACGCTGTATTCAGCATTTCGAGCAGCTGGGACTGAGTAATGTAGAAGCTATGCTGGATATCTATCATCAGCAGGATTTTTTTCAGAAGTATGAAAAAGGGTTGATTTCTAATGATGAATTTCGCAACATTATTCGTGAAAAGGCCGGCCGGCCGTTGACTGATGCCGAAATAGATGAGGCATGGAACAGCTTTTTGGTTGAGATACCTGCCTACAAATTGGAGTTGCTGTTGAGCTTGCGTAAAGATTATATGGTATATCTGCTAAGCAATACCAATGATATCCATTGGCAGTGGTCGTGTGAACATGCTTTCCGATACAAGACATTTCGTGTGGAAGATTATTTTGAACACATTTATCTGTCTTATGAAATGCATATGGCAAAGCCCGATGCAGCCATTTTCCAACGGGTGCTGGAAGAAACCGGCATTGCTCCTGAAGAAACCTTGTTCATAGATGATTCGGCCGATAATTGCCGCACAGCAGAGGCCCTAGGCATTCATACGTATACCCCGAAGGCACATGAAGATTGGAGCCACCTTTTCCGCTAATCGTCCAAGCGTAGCTACTATCGGCTTTTTCGACGGCGTACACCGTGGGCATCAGTATCTTATTGAGCAGGTGCGTGCGGTGGCGGCTGGTCGTGGGTGGGCATCAGCTGTGGTTACGTTTCCGGTGCATCCTTGTAGAGTGATGCGTCCGGATGTTTGTCCGGCTTTGCTCAATACTTGCGACGAGAAATTGGCGATGCTCGAAAAGGCTGGAGTGGATCACTGTGTGCTGTTGGAGTTTACACCGCAGTTGGCTGCACTCTCAGCCTACGAATTTATGAAACTGCTGAACGAACGGTATCAGATTCGGGCATTGGTCATCGGTTACGATCACCGTTTCGGGCACAACCGCAGTGAAGGCTTTGACGATTATGTGCGATACGGTGCCCGGTTGGGAATGGAGATATTTCCAGCCAAGGCCTATTATGGCATCGATGAAGCAGTTGCTGTCAGTTCGTCGCGAATCCGAAAACTCCTGCTGTCGGGTCGGGTGGCCGAGGCTCAAGTATGTCTGGGTTATGAATATTTTCTGCAAGGCACTGTGGTAGGCGGTTATCGCGTGGGGCGTACCCTAGGTTTTCCTACGGCCAATCTGCAAGTTACTTGTCCCGATAAACTCGTTCCTGCCGATGGTGTGTATGCCGTATGGGTGCATCTGAATGATACCTGCTATGGTGGTATGCTTAGTATTGGTTTGCGTCCTACGTTGGATAATGGTACTCATCGCAGTATCGAAGTCCACATTTTCGATTTCCATCAAGACATCTATCAACATCCTCTTCGTCTCTCTTTTGTGCGTCGCACCCGCGATGAAAAGAAGTTCAACTCCCTGGAAGAACTGATCACACAGTTGCATCGTGACGAAACTGAAATCCGGCAGATACTGGGTTGCTGATATAGGAAGAATCCAGTCTTTGTATTGTCGAACCGCCGCTTTCGGTCTGCATACATCTGTCGGGGCGGAAATACCTTTTACCTGATTCAAAGAGAGGCATAATTAAATTGACAGCGATACTATTCTTTTTGACACATCTTTGCGTACAAAAGCATGGAAAATCACTCTATGAGTGAAATTATCCATGCTTTTGTACGATTTTCCATTAAAACAGTCAAAGTTTCAACTTACATTTGAACATTAGAAATTTTGTTTAATTAAATTTTGTAAGTATGAAAAACAGAGAAATGTCTCATTGGTTAAGTTGCTTGGATTGTTTCCAACGCTTGTTCTTCATTGCCTTGTTTTCAGTTTTGGCTGTTGCAGTCAGTGCTCAAAGCAAGACTATAAAAGGTACGGTGCTTGATAAATCAGGTGAAACCGTTATTGGAGCCAGTGTTTTGGTAAAAGGCACTACGAATGGTACCATTACAGATATTGATGGTAACTTTACTCTATTAAATGTATCCGCAGATGCATCTATTGAAATCAGTTTTGTAGGTTATAAGACTTTGGTAATTCCTGTTAACGGGCAGTCTGTTATCAAGGCCACTTTGGTAGAAGATACCGAAATGCTCGATGAAGTGGTGGTAGTAGGTTATGGTATACAGAAGAAAAGTGATGTTACAGGAGCCATGGCTCGTGTAGGCGAGAAAGAATTGAAAGCTATGCCAGTGAAGAATGCTTTAGAAGGTATGCAAGGTAAAACGGCAGGTGTGGATATTACTTCCAGCCAGCGTCCGGGTGAAGTAGGAGATATCAATATTCGCGGTGTGCGCTCTATCAATGCAGAGCAAAAGCCTTTGTACGTAGTAGATGGTATGATTATTCAGAACGGTGGTATCGAAAATATCAATCCGTCGGATATTGAATCTATTGATATTTTGAAAGATGCTTCAGCTACGGCTATCTACGGTTCGAGAGGTGCTAATGGTGTGATTTTAGTTACAACCAAAAAAGGTAAGGAGGGAAAGGTTACTTTGAATTATTCGGGTACAGTAAGCATCGAAACGCTGCATGATGTTACAGAGATGATGAGTGCTGCTGAATGGTTGGATTATGCACGTTTGGCTAAATACAACATGAATTCTTATCCTTCGATTACTCCCGATTATGAAGCCGATAAGATGGCTTTTGGAAGCGTTGCGGCTTCTTGGGCCAATATTGAAAAGGCATGGAGCGATGGCAAGTACGATCCTTCTAAAGTAGGTTCCTATGATTGGGCATCGCACGGTAAGCAAACCGGCATAACACACGAACATACGTTGAGTGCATCCGGAGGTTCTGAAAAGTTTCAGGGCTATGGTTCTTTCGGTTATCTCAGTCAGAAAGGTACTCAGCCTGGACAGTCTTATGAACGCTTCACGCTGAAAACTTCGTTTGATGCTACTCCGTTGCCCTACTTTAAGATGGGAACCTCTGTCAATGCTTCTTATTCAGACCAGGATTATGGCTATAATTTCTCTAAATCAGTAACAGGTGCCGGCGATTTATATAATGCATTGAGAAGCATGTTGCCCTGGACTGTTCCTTATGATGATAACGGTGATTATATTCGTAATCCGAACGGTGATGTAAATATCATCAATCCTATCCGTGAGTTGGATTATAACACCAATCAGCGTCGTACATTCCGTGCCAATGCCAGCATGTATGCTCAGGTGGATTTTGGTAAAATATGGAAACCGCTGGAAGGGTTGTCTTATAGAATACAATTCGGACCTGAGTTCCAGTATTATACATTGGGCATTGCTAATGCAGCAGAAGGTATCAATGGTGACGGTAATAATGGAGCGCAATATAAGAACGAGCAAAAACGCTCTTGGACATTGGATAACTTAATTTACTATAACAAGCGTTTTGCCGAAAAGCATAATGTAGGTCTTACTTTGATGCAGTCTGCCTCTGCATATCATTATGAAATGGGTGACATGCGTGCTACCAATGTGGCCTCTGCAGATGAATTGTGGTACAACATGGGTACGGCCGGTACGTTGAACTCGTTTGGTACAGGGCTTACAGAAACGCAGATGGCTTCTTATATGATTCGTGTAAACTATGGTTTTATGGATAAATATTTGTTGACTGCTTCTATGCGTTGGGATGGTGCTTCACAGTTGGCTCCGGGTCATAAGTGGGCTAGCTTTCCGTCAGCGGCTTTAGCTTGGCGTATCGATCAGGAAGATTTCATGAAGGATTTAAGTTGGCTTAGCCAGTTGAAACTTCGTGTAGGTTTTGGTGTGACCGGTAATGCGGCCATTGCAGCCTATGCCACGAAAGGTGCGATTACTGGTTTGTATTACAATTGGGGACAGACCGATTCTTCTTTAGGCTATGTACCTTCTGATCCTTCTGCCAAGAATCCTGCCAAGATGGCCAATGCCGATTTAGGTTGGGAACGTACTACTCAGTATAATTTAGGTATCGACTATGGCTTTTTCAACAATCGCTTGAGTGGTAGTATTGATGCTTATAAGACTAAAACAGATGATTTGCTATTGGCTATGTCTATCCCTTCACTTACTGGATATACTTCTACGTTTGCCAATGTAGGAAAGACATCTGGTTGGGGTATAGATTTGCAAGTGAATGCGGTGCCTATTCAAGTAAAGGATTTCACTTGGAACACTACTTTGACTTGGTCTATGGATAGAAGTCAGATTGATGAATTGTCTAACGGCCGTACAGAAGATGTTAACAACCGTTGGTTTGTAGGCGAAGAAATCGGTGTGTATTATGATTATGTATATGATGGCATCTGGAAGACTTCAGAAGCTGAAGAAGCAGCTAAGTATGGTCGTAAGCCGGGACAGATTAAAGTGAAAGACTTGGATAAGAGTGGTGACATTGATGCTTCGAACGATCGTCAGATTGTAGGTTATGTGCGTCCACGTTGGACTGGAGGTTGGAACAATACGTTCACTTATAAAAACTTTGAATTATCATGTTTCATTTTGTCTCGTTGGGGATTTGATGTACCGCAAGGAGCTTTGACGCTGGATGGTCGGTATATGCAGCGTAAAGTAGACTACTTTATAGCTGGTACCAATGAAGATGCCCCATATTATGCGCCGGGTTCTAATGGTGAGGCTGCTGATACATATAGCTCTTCTATGAATTATCAAGATGGCTCGTTTATCAAGGTACGTAACATCTCTTTAGGATATAATTTCACTCCCCAACAACTGAAGAAGGTGGGTATAGGCAGTTTGAAATTGTATGTACAAGCTATGAACCCTTTCACTATTTATAAAGCTTGTGATTGGTTGGATACAGACTTGATGAACTATGACAACAACAAGCGTACATTTGGTGCACCTACTACGTTGAAGAGTTTTGTGTTTGGTATCAATATCGGATTTTAATGAATAATATAACGGAATATATAGTATGAAATTACATAGATTTTTATTTGTAGCAGCATTTGTGGGGGCAGTTGGTGGCTCTATGACTTCTTGTAGCGAGTCTTTTTTGGATGAAAAATTGATTACGCAGCATAGTACCGATTATTTTATGACGCAGGAGGGCTTGGATGATTTGGTAACGGGTGCTTATCAGAAACTGAAATTCAAATTCAATTATGTATGGGCTATCCAGTGTCATAACATGGGTGTAGATGAATTTACAGATGCCAACAACGTGATGCCGGCTTGGAATCATTATAGCCAGGACTTGAATTCTGGAGAGACGGGTGCCAATCAGTCGATGTGGGATAACTATTATGGTTTGGTGGAACCTGCCAATCTGTTGATTGCCAATATTCCCCAATATTATAACCAGAGCAGTGCTACTTATAAAACCCGTTTAGGAGAAGCCTACTTCTTAAGAGCCTATGCATATTTTGAATTGGTGAAGCATTTCGGTGGGGTACCTTTGAAGCTGGCTCCTTCGAATAGTGTGCAGACGTATTTTGTGCGTGCTAGTGAAGAGCAGATTTATGGGCAGATAATAGCAGATTTTAAGGAAGCATACAGGCTGCTTCCCGAAAAGGGAGAGGCGGTAGGACGAATCACCCAGTCGGCTGCGGCGCATTTTCTGGCAAAGGCGCACCTGTTCCGTGCATCAGAATTGTATAGCAGTTGGAATGCTCAGTATGTAAATGCAGATTTGGATGCTGTGATTCAGTATGGGCAGGAAGTGGTAGCTGCCCATCCGTTGTGCGAGAATTATAGTGAACTGTGGAACTATCAGCAGCCTAACGGTGCCAATGAAAAGGTGAGCGAAGTGATTCTGGCAGCTCAGTTCTCTAACGATGAATCTACTTGGGGACGTTATGGTAATCAGATGCATCTGTATTATCCTTCTGTATATCAGGATATGGCAGGTACCAAACGTGATATATCCGGTGGTAGAGAGTTTTCTTATGTCAGTGCTACAGAATACACTATGCAGGTGTTCGACCGTGTGAATGACTCTCGTTTCTGGAAATCATTCATCACTTGTTATGGAGCCAACGATACGAAAGGGGCACCTACCTGGACTCAGGAAGATATTGATAGCGGAAAAGCTCCCCAAGGGGTAAAGGCTGGTGACAAGCGTTTTGTGGCTGGCGAAACAGGTATCAAGTATATCGTGAATGAACCGGGAGATGAGCGCTATGAAAATTACAATACCGGTGCAGCCGATGTGAAAGTAACCAAAAACGGTGTTATCTGCCATCCTCACACCTTTGTGCGCTATTTCAAAGGTGAGGCCAAGAACTGGAACTTGGATTCGCATTCCGGTAACTATTACAATATCATTCCTCACAAGCGTTCGGTGGCTTTATCTAAATTCCGTGATGGTTATCGGGTGGCTATTGCCTCTCAGTTTGGCACGCGTGATGCTATCATTGCTCGTTCGGCAGACGATGTGTTGATGATTGCCGAAGCTTATATCCGTAAGGGGGAATCTCATTATGATGATGCCTTGGTATGGATTAACAAACTGCGCAATCGTGCCGGTTATGCCGATGGTGAAGACCGCAGTGTCAATGTGGATGGTGGTCAGGCTTATAAGAACAATCCTGCTTGTTCGGGTAAGGGGGGCGGTTTTTCTGCCGATGGTGCCATCTATTCAGAATACAACACCTATTATGAATCCAATAATATGGAAGGTCAAGAAACGACAGCTTCTACCAAGGCTGACATGAAATTGAATAGTGTAAACGATGTATATAATTCTGATGTAGATATGCCGATTTATCAGGAATTGAATTGTAGCAGTAATGCAGACAAGATGATGTGTTTCTTGCTGAATGAACGTACTCGTGAACTCTGTGGAGAATTGTTGCGTTGGGAAGATTTGGCACGTACCAAGACATTGGATGCCCGCTGGCATAAGTTCAATGACGGAGTGGCCCGAGGAATAGGAGAATTTGATGCAGCCAAGCACTATTACCGTCCTATTCCGCAGTCGTTCCTAGATGGAATTACTAATGAGAGCGGTTCTGCTTTGAGTGGCGATGAAAAGAAAGCCATGCAGAATCCGGGATATTAATAACGATTGATTAAGGTTAGAGGAGAGGGTGTGTCACTTCAATAAAGTGTACACCCTCTCTCTTTTATTGTTTATGTTAGGGGTGTTTGCTATGCTTATGGCTATATCGACATGCATTTGTGAACAATTTCACATGCAAATGAACGCTATTCTATTTATAGTTGTTCCTTACTGTTTACTTTTGTAGCTGAATAATCTATGCCAAGTATGGCTAGTATAAAACCTTTTTTATAATCTGCGTAAGTAAGTCAAATGTAGTATGAAGAACAGAAAGTGGGTTATTCTATTATTGCTGGTACAAGTATTCTTTACCGCTTGTAGCCGACAAGGGTTTGAGTTGTCGGCTGGGCATGGGGTGAAGATAGCGTGTGCCCAGTCAGAGGCTGTAGTGGTGAAGACGGCTTTGGAACTGCTGAATCGCGATGTGCAGGCAGTTCTGGCAACTTCTACAGAAATCTTGTCGGACACTGCAGGTTGTGATGTTTGGGTGGGAACCATCGGGCAAAGTGAATGGCTCGAATCGGCAGGTATCGATTTTTCTGAAGTGAATGGTAAGACACAGGCTTTTGTATTGGCGGTGAATCCTGCCGGAAAACTGGTGATTGCCGGAACCGATAAGTGGGGAACGGCATACGGTATTATGGAATTGTCTCGTCTGCTAGGGGTATCTCCTTGGGAGTGGTGGGCCGATGTAACGCCGGTCGCCCGGAAGAAACTGGTGTTGTCTGCCGATACCCGTATCGTGCAATGGCCGTCGGTGGAATATCGCGGAATTTTCATCAATGACGAAGATTGGGGGCTGACTCCTTGGAGTTGGCGGAATTATGAGCCAACTGAGGTGAAAGGTCAGGTGGGACCTAAGACACATGCCCGGATTTTTGAATTGTTGCTTCGTTTGCGTGCCAATACCTTTTGGCCCGCCATGCATGAATGCACGGTACCTTTTTATTTTACTCCCGGCAATAAAGAAATGGCCGATCGCTATGGTATCTTTATCGGAACTTCCCATTGTGAACCCATGATGAGAAATACCAATGGTGAATGGAAACGGGATGGAAAAGGAGACTATGACTATGTACAAAACAGTAGGGAAGTTTTGTCATTTTGGGAAAAACGTATAAAAGAAGTGGCTTCATCGGATAATCTGTATACGCTGGGTATGCGCGGGGTGCATGATGGAGCCATGAATGGAGCCAAAACGATAGAAGAACAGAAAAAGGTGCTGACCCGGGTGCTGAAAGATCAGCGTGCGTTGTTGGCAAAGCATGTGAATGAAGATGTCACTCAAGTGCCGCAAGTGTTTATTCCCTATAAAGAGGTGCTGGATGTCTATCGGGCAGGTTTGCAAGTACCCGATGAGGTGATCTTGATGTGGTGTGACGATAATTATGGCTATATCCGTCATTTTCCCACGGCAGAAGATCGTGCGCGGAAGGGAGGAAACGGTCTGTATTATCATGTGTCTTATTGGGGGCGTCCGCATGATTATCTTTGGCTGGGCACCACCCATCCGTCTTTGATTTATCAGCAGATGACTGAAGCCTATGAAAGAGGCATACAGAAAATGTGGGTGCTGAATGTGGGGGATATCAAACCGTCGGAATATCAGATGGAACTTTTTCTGGATATGGCCTGGAATATAAGTGCAGTCAAAACTCAAGGTGTGAAAGCGCATTATCGGAATTTTCTGGAACGGGAATTTGGGCGTAGTATGGCCCGACATATCCAGCCGCTGATGCAGGAGCATTTTCGACTATCATTTATCCGTAAACCGGAGTTTATGGGGAATACCCGTACGGAAGAACGGAATCCTTCCTATAAAATTGTCGGTGATCTGCCTTGGAGTGAAGCCGAGATACGGGAGCGGATGGAGGCTTATCAGCAACTGTCTGATGCGGTAGAAGTATGTGCGGCAGAAATACCCGCCTATAGGCAGGAGGCTTATTTTCAGTTGATAAAATATTCGGTACAGGCAGCCGCACAGATGAATCGGAAAATGCTGACTGCCCAACTGGCTCGGCATGGCAAAGCCGCTTGGAGCGAAAGCGAACAGGCGTATGACAGTATCGTAGCTTTAACCCGGCAATATAATACACCGAAGTGGAAGGGTATTATGGATTTCCGGCCGAGGCGTTTGCCGGTGTTTCAGCAGGTAGACCCAAGAGAGGTAAAGGATGACTTGCCGGAAAGAAAGCCATCGGTCTATTGCTGGAAGGGTACAGACTGCATAGAGGGAAGCCCGGTGCTGTATGAAGGGTTAGGGTATAGTGAACAGGCAGTAGCGGTATCTAAGGGGGAAGCATTGGTCTTTGAGTTTGATGATTGTGCTTCCGATTCTCTTCAGGTGGAAGTGCATCTGCTACCTACCCATCCTGTAGACGGCAAACATCTGCGCTTTACCCTTGAGTTGGATAGCCAACTTACAGAACCGATTTCGTATGAATCTCGGGGGCGTAGTGAGGAATGGAAACAGAATGTACTTTCCAATCAGGCCATACGGCACATCAGTTTTCGAGTGAAGCCTCGGAATAAACACCGCTTGGTGTTCAGAAGTATGGACGAGGGAGTGGTATTGGATCAGATTTTGCTGTATGAATGTATTATTAATTAATTCAATCCTATAAGATATGTTGCGGAAATCTTTATTCAAATCAATAGTAATGGGGGTGTCTTTTTGTGCTATAGCATCGTGTACCCAGCCTACTATGAAATATAATTGGTTGTCTGTAGAAGCTCCTTTCCCGATGGATTCCATTCCTGAATGCATTTTCCCGACTCAAGATTTTTCCATTGTACAGTATGGGGCGATAGAAGGGGGGGAAGTGGTGAATACCGAGGCCATTAAAGCTGCTGTGCAGGCCTGTCATGAAGCAGGTGGAGGCAGGGTAGTAGTTCCTGCCGGTCAATGGCTCACAGGTCCCATTCATCTGAAGAGTCAGGTAAATCTTCATTTGGAAACTGGTGCTGTATTGTGTTTCACAGATAATCCGGAGGATTACTTGCCGGCTGTGATGACTTCGTGGGAAGGCTTGGAATGCTACAACTATTCTCCGTTGGTATATGCCATTGATTGCGAGAATGTAGCAATTACAGGAACTGGAACCTTGGCGCCGAAGATGGACACCTGGAAGGTGTGGTTCAAGCGGCCCCAAACTCATCTGGATGCCCTGAAGAATTTATATACTCAGGCATCTACCGATGTGCCGGTAGAACAGCGGCAGATGGCAGAGGGCGAGAATCATCTGCGTCCTCATCTGATTCATTTGAACCGATGCAGGAATGTGTTGCTCGATGGGTTTAAGATTCGCCAGAGTCCGTTTTGGACTATTCACCTATATATGTGCGATGGAGGTATTGTGCGCAATTTAGACGTAAAAGCTCATGGACATAATAATGACGGTATAGATTTGGAAATGAGCCGGAATTTTTTGGTAGAGAATTGTGTGTTCGACCAGGGGGATGATGCGGTGGTAATAAAGTCCGGAAGAAATCAGGATGCCTGGCGGTTGAACACACCGTGTGAGAATATTGTAATCCGTCATTGCGATATACTGAAAGGACATACGTTGCTGGGCATTGGCAGCGAGATGTCGGCCGGGGTAAGAAACATTTATATGCATCATTGTACGGCTGCCGATTCGGTATTCCGGGTGTTTTATGCTAAGACCAACCATCGCAGAGGTGGTTTCATCGAGAATATTTGGATGAAGAACATCAAGGCTGGCAAGATGCAGCGGGTGGTGGAAGTAGACACGGATGTGTTGTATCAATGGAGGGATTTGGTGCCGACGTATAAAGATAGTATTACCCGTATTCGAGGACTGTATATCGACAGTGTTGAATGTGAACGTACTGAAGCTATTTACGATCTGAAGGGAGATGCCCGTCTGCCGATTCAGGAGGTTTCCATCAAGAATGTAACCGTGGGCGAGGTAACAAAATTTATAAAGAATGTGATTCATGCAGAGCACATTGTAGAAGAGAATCTAACTTATCAAATGAAATAAATTATGAAAATATGGAATAGATTAGGTGGCTTGTTGATGGCCTTGGGTGTAACGGCTTCGGCTGTTGCACAGATGGGTCGCGGTGTAGTGGCAGTTCGTGAGAATGCATCGCAAGTAGCAGTTTCTTGGCGTTATCTGTCGTCCGACCCTATGAATACAGCATTTAACCTGTATCGCAACGGGCAGAAAATAGCCGAAGTACCGGCTTCTACCGGAACTTTTTACCGGGATGCGTATTCGGGCGATGCTTCGGCTTGCTATGAAGTAAGACCGGTGGTACATGGAAAGGAAACCGGCAAGGTAGCCGGCAGCTACACATTGCCTGCCCATGCTCCGCTGGGTTATGTGGATATACCTCTGGATAAACCGGTCGATGGGGTGACTCCTGCCGGAGATTCTTATACTTACTCTGCCAACGATGCTTCTATCGGCGATGTAGACGGTGATGGCGAGCCGGAAATCATTTTGAAATGGGACCCTTCCAATGCCCACGATAATTCGCACGACGGGTATACCGGAAATGTGCTGCTGGATTGTTACCGATTGACGGGAGAAAAACTGTGGCGCATAGATTTAGGGCATAATGTACGTGCAGGGGCACATTATACCCAATTCATGGTATTCGACCTGAATGGTGACGGCCGGGCGGAAGTAGTGATGAAAACATCAGACGGAACGGTAGACGGAACCGGCAAGGTAATCGGTGATGCGAAGGCTGATTATCGTGAAGCAGGAATAGTCAATAAAGAACACCCCGACAGAACCCCGCAGAATCAAGGACGCATTCTGACAGGCAATGAATACCTGACCGTGTTCAATGGCTTGACGGGTGCTGCCATGGCTACCGTTGATTATATACCTGCCCGCGGTAAACTGGCCGACTGGGGAGATACACGGGCCAACCGCAGCGACCGTTTTCTGGCTTGTGTGGCTTATCTGGATGGCGTTCATCCCAGCGTGGTGATGTGTCGCGGATATTACACCCGTACCGTCTTGGCTGCTTATGATTGGGATGGCAAGCAACTGAAATCCCGTTGGGTATTCGACAGTAACCAGCCGGGCTGTGCCGACTATGCCGGGCAGGGTAACCACAACCTGCGCGTGGGCGATGTAGATGGAGATGGCTGTGACGAGATCATTTATGGTTCTTGTGCCATAGACCACGACGGTAAGGGATTGTATTCTACCCGTATGGGGCATGGAGATGCCATACATCTCACTCAATTCTCATTGGATTTAAAAGGACTTCAAGTATGGGACTGTCATGAAAATCGGAAAGATGGTTCTACTTTCCGTGATGCAGCTACCGGCAAGGTGCTGTTTCAAGAGAAAAGTCCGATGGATGTGGGACGCTGCATGGCAGCAGATATAGACCCTCGTCATCCGGGTGTAGAAATGTGGTCGCTGGATTCCAAGGGAATCCGGAATTTCCGCGGAGAAATTATTCGTCCCAGTATCAAGGGCATCTCGGTCAATATGGCTGTGTGGTGGGATGGTGATTTATTGCGTGAATTGCTGGATAAAAATAAAATCAGTAAGTATGATTGGGAAGAGGATGTATGCCGTCCCATCATGGAATTCCAAGATTGCGCTTTCAATAACGGTACCAAATCGAATCCTTGTCTACAGGGAGATATTACGGGCGATTGGCGCGAGGAAGTATTGGTACGTACCGAGGATAGTAAATCGCTGAGGCTGTATGTATCGCCGATATCTACCGATTATCGCTTTCACACCTTCCTGGAAGACCGTGTCTATCGCATCAGTATAGCCACTCAGAATGTGGCATATAATCAGCCTACCCAGCCGGGATTCTATTTTGGTCCTGACTTGCACGAAGGGCTGTTTAGAGGTTACGATTTCACAAATAAAAAATGATATAGTTTATGAATCTGAAAGCATTAAGTATGACGGGTATCCTATTATTGGCTGCAAGTGCCGGGGGATATGCCCAAAAAAAGAAAACTGTGGTAAATGACTCGAATACTCCGCTGCATCTGTTGCAGCCGGATTATAAAGTTCCGTATGGTGTGATAACTACCGAGAATATTAAAGCCGACCTGGATAGAGTGCTTCACTATCTGGAGCAGAGTACGCCTACCCGTGTGGTCAATAAGAAGTCGGGCAAGGTGGTAGAAGATTACGCTTCTATCGATGCCGATTCTCAGTTGGAAAGAGGGGCTTTTCGCTTGGCCAGCTATGAGTGGGGAGTGACGTATTCGGCTATGTTGGCTGCCGCTGAAGCTACGGGCGATGCCTCGTATCTGAATTATGTAAAGGAACGTTTCAATTTTTTGGCAGCAGTGGCTCCTCATTTTCGCAAGGTACTGGAAGCATCCGGTAATATTGACCCTCAGATGAAGCAGATTCTTACACCACATGCTTTGGATGATGCCGGTGCCGTATGTGCAGCCATGGTAAAGATGCAAATAAAAGATTCGTCCATCGATTTGAAACCACTGATTGAGAATTATATGGATTTCATCTTGCATAAAGAATACCGCTTGGCCGATGGAACCTTTGCCCGTACCCGCCCTCAGCACAATACGTTGTGGTTGGATGATATGTTTATGGGTATTCCTCCGATAGCCTGGTACTCACAATTGGCGGGCGACAAGAAGCAGGCTTGCCTGGCTGAATCGGTTCGACAGATATTGCAGTTTGCCGACCGTATGTGGGTGCCCGAGAAAAAACTGTTCCGTCACGGATGGGTAGAAGGTATGCAAGACCATCCGGCTTTTCATTGGGGACGGGCCAACGGCTGGGCGTTGCTCACCATGTGTGAGGTATTGGATGTGCTGCCTGAGAATTATCCACAGCGCGATGAAATCATGCAACTGTTCCGCGAGCATGTTCGGGGACTGGCTGCCTGTCAAAGCGGGGAAGGATTTTGGCATCAGTTGCTGGATAGGAACGACTCTTATCTGGAAACTTCTGCTACGGCCATTTATGTATACTGTATAGCCCATGCCATCAATAAAGGCTGGCTGGATGCTATGGCCTACGGTCCTGTGGCTCAATTGGGTTGGCACGCCGTTTCTACCCAAATCAATGATGAGGGACAGGTAGAGGGCACTTGTGTAGGCACCGGTATGGCATTCGACCCGGCATTCTATTATTACCGTCCGGTAAATGTCTATGCTGCCCATGGTTATGGACCGGTGATTTGGGCGGGTGCAGAGATGATTCAACTGCTGAAAAAGCAACATCCGAAGATGAACGACAGTGCCGTACAGTTTTATCGTACCGAGCAGAAGACCACTGCGCCTATCTTCCATGTGGAAGACTGAATCCATACCATCGTGTAATTATATACATTATAACAATAATAATAATAGTACCATGAAACGAGAAGCTTTTAAAATGTTCTTGAAGCCAGGCTTCGAGAAAGAGTATGAGAGAAGACATGCCGCTATTTGGCCGGAGTTAAAGAAGATGCTTTCTGAGGGCGGAGTGTACGACTATTCCATCTATTGGGACAGAGATACCAACATTCTGTTTGCCTGTCAGAAGACTAAAGGAGAAGAATCTTCGCAAGATATGGGAACGAATCCCATTGTTCAGAAATGGTGGGATTATATGGCAGATATCATGGAGGTAAATCCCGATAATTCGCCAGTAACCATTCCGTTGCCCGAAGTATTCCACATGGATTAGACTTAATTGTTCCGAGAACATGGCATAAAACTATAAACGGCACCGCCGTTTGTACAAGCGACGCCGCCGTTTGTACAAGCGACGCCGCCGTTTATATAAGCAGCAGTGCCGTTTGTATAAACGGCAGTGT
>Faulkner_p2__coassemble_1319_pt1 | contig 63440 bp, 44 predicted proteins | sample Faulkner_p2__metabat2_high_PE_042 | metagenome-assembled genome bin Faulkner_p2 | reverse complement strand
TAATAAGCCGAATCGAGATCCTCGGTTGTATGAAACCATCTTGGTGAATGGAGCTCGATATGGTGACCATGCTGCAGAACTTTGGGTAGGAGGTCGTGACAATATTGATGGATCTCGTTTGGAAACTGGTGCTACAGCTACAGGTTTTAGTTGCTATAAGTTCTTTAAGGAAGGCAAAGGTAGTTTGGCAGGCAATTATTTGGAATGGCCTTATTTACGTTTGGCTGAGATGTATTTGATTTATGCGGAAGCATTGCTGCAAACCGGTGATTTGCCAAATGCTATCAAACAGGTAAATATCGTGCGTAAGCGTGTCGGTTTGGGAGATTTGGAAGTATGTAATCCTGATAAGAACCTTGCTTCGGATAAAACAGCCTTGCTTGAGGAAATTCTACGTGAACGTGCGTGTGAATTAGGATTGGAAGATGTGCGTTTCTTTGATATGATTCGTTATAAGCGTGCAGATTTGTTCCAAAAAGTGCTTCATGGATTGCGTATTTATCGTAACGATGGCGGTGGTGACAAGCCTTGGAGTGGTACTAGTGGTAATCATGATAAATTCCCTAACAAGCCGGCTAACTTCCGTTATGAGATTTTCCAGTTGAACAATAGTGCTCGTTCATGGTGGACTAATTTTAGTCCGAAGTGGTATTTGGCAGCTTTTCCGCCGTCAGAAGTAAATAAAGAATATGGATTGACTCAAAATCCTGGCTGGAATTAAATGACAGGAATGATAATTCAACGAATAAATATAGAAAAGATATGAGAAAATATAAGATAACGGTTTTGTCGATGCTGGCTTGCATGGCAATGAATGCTTTTGCCCAGAACCTGAATGTAAAAGGCAAAGTGCTAGACCAAAAGGGCAATCCGCTGGAAGGAGCTTTGGTATTTGTGGTAGACAATCCACAAGTGCAGGTAGCTACTGATAGAAATGGTATGTTTGAGATTGCTGCTACAGGTGGAAATGACATCAAAGTGATGACCTGGAACGATGCAGTTAAAGTGGTACCGATAGACAGGCAGAAGTCTATGACAGTTGTCATGGATTTTGCATCAGAGAATGTAGATTATGGTTTTGGATTGAAACAGAATCGTATGGAGTCTACGGGAGCAGTATCAACGGTATATGCAGAAGATATAGATACACGCTCTGCCATGAGTATAGGAAATTCCTTATTTGGCAATGTTGCAGGTTTGACTACTTTGCAAACGACTGGAAATATTCAAGATCAGAAAGCTTCCATGTTTATCCGTGGCTTGCATACATTGAATGGAAATAATGGGGTTTTACTGGTGATTGACGGATTGGAACGAGACAATAACTGGAATGCCTTGAACTATATTACTCCAGAAGAAGTGGAATCGGTTTCCGTATTGCGTGATGCAGCAGCTGTAGCGTTATATGGATATAGAGGTGTGAATGGTGTGATTAATGTAGTAACCAAGCGAGGTAAATATCGCACTCGTGAGATTAATTTCAGTTATGACCATTCTTTTAACACCCAGACTCGCCTGCCGGAAATGGCTGATGCCTATACCTACGCAGCAGCTATGAATGAGGCGTTGGCCAATGACGGACGGACAGCTCGTTATTCTAAGGATGAATTGAATGCGTTCAGAAGTGGTCAGTATCCTTATCTTTATCCAAATGTAAATTGGGCGGATGAAGTGTTTCGTGATCGTGGAGCTTCCGACATAGCTACGGTAACTTTCCGAGGTGGTTCTACAAAGATGCGCTATTTCACTTTAATGAACTTGCAGAATGACAAAGGCTTCATCAAGAATGCCAATGCCAATGAAGGGTATTCTACACAGAATAAATATTCCAAGGCTAATTTCCGTTCTAATTTGGATATTGACTTGACTTCTACTACTCGTATGCAAGCTAATCTTATGGGGGTATTGAATGAATTCAGTCGTCCATCGTCTAACGGAGATAATCTCATAGGTAAAGTGTTTACTGTGCCTTCTGCTGCTATTCCCATTCGTAATGAAAATGGACTATGGGGTGGAAATGCCACTTGGAGTGGCGATATGAATCCGGTTTATTTGTCACAAGGACATGGATACACCAAAGGTCATACTCGTGCCATGTATGCCGATATGGCACTACAGCAAGATCTTTCTTCCATAACTAAGGGATTGGGAGCTGCTGTTCGTATAGGCTATGATAATATTGCTTCTTATTGGGAAGATTATAGAAGGTCGGAAAAGTACGGTATGCAGTCTGTTACTCAGTGGGATAATGGAGTACCTGTGGAATTTTCTGATTTTTCTGGAGGTACGGTAGGAACTGTTACTGGTGATAATGCAAAACTGGATTGGCAACATCGCTCTTTTAACTTTCAGGCAAATATAGATTGGCAGCGAAACTTTGGTAAGCACGATATCTATTCAATGATGTTGTATACTTATAAATATGACAATAAGAATGGTATAAACAATACGTTGTTTACGCAGAGTGCTTCCTGGTATACACATTATGGTTATAACAATCGTTATTTTGTAGATTTTACGTTGACTAGCTCAGCTTCCAACCGATTGGATCCTGATAGTCGTTGGGGGCTGGCTCCGACCGTTGGTGCTGCTTGGGTTATTTCCAATGAGGATTTCATGAGAAATCTGCGTTTTATAGACTTTATGAAACTCCGCGCTTCGTTCGGAATTATCCATACTGATAATTTCCCATCTTGGGGTTATTGGAATTCAACGGTAGTTGGTGGCGGCGGCTATCCGGTGCAAGATAATTTTGGCGGTGACGGTGGTTGGCAAGAAGGTAATTTGGCTTCTGTGAATGGAACTACCGAAAAAGCCTATAAATACAACGTGGGCTTGGATGTTTCAATGTTGAAAGGACTGACTTTAAATGTTGATGCCTTTTATGAAAGACGTTCGGATATTTGGGTGAGTGCTGCTGGGCAGAATTCCGCCGTGTTAGGAGTAGGAAGTCCTTATGTCAATGCAGGTATTGTAGATAGTTATGGTGTAGAGTTGGCTTTGGATTATACCAAACAGATTGGCGATTTCAAAATGAGCTTGGGTGGTAATTTCTCGTTTAATCGCAATGAGATTAAAGAGATGCTTGAAGAACCGCAAGCCTACGACTACTTGTATCAGACCGGTCATTCCGTAGGACAGATTTTCGGTCTGCAGGCTACAGGCTTTTTTGTTGATGAGGCTGATATTGCGAATAGCTATCCTCAACAGTTTGGTCCTGTAAAGCCGGGCGATATTAAATACAAAGATATCAACGGAGATAAGGTTATCAATGGAAATGATGTAGTTCCCATGGGATATAATTCCAGTTGTCCGGAGATTTATTATGGGTTCAATGTAGGGCTGGAATGGAAAGGATTAGGTTTCAATGCATATTTCCAGGGAGTAGGTAATTATACAGCTTATCTGAATTCCTACCTTTATCGCCCCTTGGTAGACAATACTTCTATTTCTCAGCATTTGGTCAATAATCATTGGACTCCTGCGACTCCGAACGCACGTTTTCCACGTTTGAGTACAGAACAGGTAGATAACAATACTCAATATACCAGTTCTGTATGGTTGGCAGACCGTTCTTTCTTGAAATTACGTAATTGTGAAGTCTATTATAAATTGCCTTCCAGTTGGTTGAGCAAAATCAAGATGAAGCAAGCTAAACTCTATGTGCGTGGAGTGGATTTGTTTAGTCTGGACAGTATTGATTTGACTGATCCGGAAGCTATGGGCAATAATGTTTGGCCGGCTACTCGCTCTGTCCATATTGGCTTGTCTGTCGGAATTTGATGAACACCTTATTTACTTGTATTTAAAAAACTGTAGAATATGAACTATAAGAAAATATGCATGGCTTTGCTTTGTATGGCTGCTCTTACAGGTTGCAGCGATAAAATGGATTACCATGAATTTACCAATTATGATAAGAATTATGTTTTCAGCAATTTTGGTCGTACTGCCGGTTTTGTGAATAATATTTATTCTTATCTCGATTATGATTTGCCTGGTATGAATTCGCTGGCATCAGCTTGCGATGAAGCAGAGATGGCTGTGAGCTGGTCTTCTGTATTGGATTATACTAACGGAAGTTGGTCAGCACTTAATTCGAAATCCCTGTGGGGGGTATATTCCGGTATTCGTGCCGCTAATTATTTTTTGAAAGAAACAAAGAACTTGACATTCTCAGATTTGAACGCAACAGAAGATTATGCAGCTCAGATGAAGCGTTTTAATCGTTATAAGTACGAGGTGCGCCTTTTGCGTGCATACTATTATTTCACGTTGGTACGTGCCTATGGGGATGTGCCTTTCACAACCGAAGTACTGACAGAGGCAGAAGCTAATTCCATTGGTCGTACTGCATCCAATGAAATATTTGATTTTATTGTCAAGGAGTGCGATGCTGTGGCTTCTGAACTTCCCATTTCTTATAATGGGTTAGATGCAGATGCTGCTGGTGGTTCCAATCCGGAGACCGGTCGTGTAACCCGTGGAACAGCATTGGCTTTAAAAGCTCGTGCAACCTTGTATCGTGCCAGCAAACTGTTCAATGAGTCTGGTGATAAGGAATTGTGGAGAAAAGCTGCTTTAGCAAATTGGGATGTGATTCAGTATTGCAATGAAAATGGTATCGTTTTGGGTAAGTATACTGATTTATGGGGTACCAATAACTATAAGGCTTCGGAAGTAATTTTCGCTCGTCGGGTAGGTGATACCGCTTCACCTGAGTATGACAATTTCCCCATCGGTATAGAAAATGCCAATTCGGGTAATTGCCCCACACAGACATTGGTAGATGCTTATGAAATGCAAGACGGCAGTGAACCTAGTGAATCCAATCCATATGTTGGCCGTGACCCGCGTTTTAAGATGACAATAGCTTGTAACGGAGATAAATGGCCAAACACCAATCCTGATCCGTTGGAAACATATGTAGGTGGTAAGAATGGTGCTCCTATACCATATGCCACTCCTACCGGATATTATTTGAAGAAGTATTTGGATGGAAGTATTGACATTAGTGCTGGAAATAGTACAGGTGGAAAACGACACAGTTGGATTACGTTCCGTTTGGGAGAATTCTTATTGAATTATGCAGAGGCAACTTTTAGATGTTTGGACGCTGTAGATGATATAGATGATGAATTACAAATGTCTGCTCGTGAAGCTGTTAATAAAGTTCGTGCACGTACAGGAGTGAATATGCCAGCTTTCCCTGCAGAGATGACCAAGGAAGAGTTCTGGAAACGCTATAAGCGTGAACGTATGGTAGAATTGGCTTTTGAAGGTCATCGTTTTTGGGATGTACGTCGTTGGAAAGAAGGCGGATTTACCAGCATTACAAGAATGCAGATTAATAAAATAGCGGAAGGTCACTATTCTTATCAAAAGGTAGAAAAGAAATTGGTGTGGGATGATAAAATGTATTTCTTCCCAATACCGGATTCTGAAATTCGAAAAAATGGTAATTTGTCACAAAATCCAGGCTGGTAAACATAGTAACAAATGTATTGATTTAAGAATGTAATAATTATGAATTTTAATTTGAAATATGTATTTGCTACAGCTTGTCTTTCTTTAGGTTTGACAGCTTGTGATGATCAATTGAGTGTGTTTGAAGAGAGTGGTTTCATCGATTCTCCAGCAATGTTTGATGTCTCTACAGTTCAGTCGGAAGAACTGCCGGGAGCCATCAAATTAACTTGGACAGAACCGGCTTCGGATTTCGCTTATATGCAAATAACTTATCATGACCCATTGCTGAAAGAAAAAGTCTGTAAGATTGTATCTAAAGGCACTACTCAGTTGATGATAGAAAATACGCGTGCACGTTTTGGTGATTATACATTCAACTTTCAGACTTTTAATGCTCGTCATGAAGGGGGTAGTGTAGCAGAAGTAAAAGCCAAATCAGGACCTGCACCTACAACTTTGAGCGAAAAGAAGCGAGTGAAAATTGAACTGACGAAAGAACAATTGAGTACGGATAATCAAGAACCGACAGAAGGTCCGATAGCAAATTTATTGGATGGAAATATCGAAACTTTTTTTCATAGCCGTTGGTCTAGTCCACAGAAACCTCTTCCTCAGTATATTCAAGTGAATTTAAAGGAAGAACATGAGGATTTCGCTATCAGATATGTTACTCGTAAGGTTGGTAATAAAGATGGTTTCCCTACTGCGGCCCAATTGCAAATCAGTAACGATGGAGTAGCTTGGGAAACAGTAGCATCTTTGAGTGGGCTTCCAGCTGCCAGTGCTACAGAATATACTTCTACTTTTGTTAGACCAGGGAAGACATTTAAATATTTCCGCATGTTGGTGACAGCCGTTTCCGAGAACAGGAATTATTTCCATATGTCAGAGTTTTCTCTTTATGATGTAGATGTAGAAGTTTACGATCCGGAAACTATACCTTTGGATTAACTTAAAACAATAGTATTATGAAAATAAATATGAAACAGATGGCTGTGTTAGGCGCTTTGGCTATGTCAGTCAGTTTTTTCAGTTGTAATAAAGAATATGTTAACTTGGAGTACAGTGGCAATATCGATTTTAATCAACTGGTCTTTAAGCAGGCACGTAATGCGTGGGATGGTGCGGAGTGCAATACCACGTATGAATTTAAGTATGAGGAAGGAAAGACAACAGAAAATGTGAGATGCGATTTGAATCTGGCACTTTATCAAGATCGAATTGCTGCACAAGATGCTGTGGTGGATCTGATGATTAATAAGGATTCTTTGAATACAGCTATTGCCCGTGCTGATGAGGGTGGGGCATATGCAAAATATGCTGGAGCTGAACTCTTGCCTGAGTCATTTTATAACCTGGACGATAATCAGTTGACACTGTTGGCCAATACGAATCTTTCAGAAAGCGTAACATTGACGTTATATGTTCCGAAATTGATAGATTATATTCAGAATAGTGCGAAGGTAGACAAAACTTACGTGTTACCGCTCACCATTGCCAATCCGTCCGCTTATTGTATTAATGAAAAATCACATACCTGGATGTGCTTTGTGAAAATAACTTATGTGAAAGTGGAGGAAGATTCTGCTATGCAGCCAGATGGAGTGGGTGTGCCTGATGACCATACATTAGAAGGTGGATATACTTTACTGTGGCATGATGAATTCAATGGTACAGGAGCTTTAAACGAAGAAATGTGGCGTTTTGAAGAAGGCTTCCAACGCAATGAAGAAGATCAATGGTATAGCAAAAATAACGTGGAACAAAAAGGAAATGCCATGGTTATAACAGCAAAGCGTCAGCGCGTGAAGAACCCAAACTATGATCCTAATGCTACTGGAGGTAACTCTTGGAAAAAAACACGTGAATATGCAGAATACACTTCTGGTTGTGTGGTTGCAAAGAATGATTTTGCCTTTAAATATGGCAGAGTTGAAGTCCGTGCAAAAATACCCATTGAACAAGGTGGATGGCCGGCTATATGGTCTACCGGTAATTGGTATGAATGGCCTTTGGGTGGTGAAATTGATATATTGGAGTTCTATAAAAATAAAATCCATGCCAACTTGTGTTGGGGGGGAAACTCTCGTTGGAATGGCAAATGGAATTCTAAAAATTACGACATTAAGAGTTTTACAGGCAAGGATGCAAAATGGGCTGATAAATATCATATATGGCGTATGGATTGGGATAAAGACTTTATCCGTATTTACTTGGATGATGAATTATTAAATGAAACTGATTTGAGTAAGACGTATAACAATGGAGATCATGGTGCTGGTGACGGTGGCCATATTAATCCTTTTTCTAATGATCTGGATGGTTTTGGACAATGTATGATGTTGAATTTGGCAATTGGTGGAATTAATGGCAGACCTATTCAGGCCTCGTTTCCGCTCGAATATTGTGTAGACTATATTCGAGTTTATCAGAAAGATAAATAAATTGATAAGATAAATAGGTTTCATGCATATTCATTAGATTTTTTGGAGTGTTATCATGAAACCTATTTTTATGTACTAAATCTTTTTGGCAATGGTAAACATGAAGATATTGAGAATTTTGTTTGCTGTGATTGCTTTTATACCTATCTCTGTAGTGGCAGATTGCCGTTGCTCGTCTAATGTTAAGACTTCAGACATAGGTGTATATGTTGCAGAAGAAAAACACGCAGATATCGAGCGGAGTGAGTGTATGAAGCATTCTTTGGTTATCCCAAATGTAAAAGTTGAGCGAGAACAGTCTTGGAAATTAGTATGGAGTGAAGAATTTAATCAAGATGGACGATTGGATGAGAATACTTGGAACTATGAAAACGGATTTGTACGCAATGAAGAAATGCAATGGTATCAATCTGACAATGCATTTTGTATGAATGGTTGTTTAGTTATTGAGGCTAGAAAAGAAATAAATAGGAAAAATCCGCATTTTGAAGTAGGAAACAAGGATTGGCGAAAGGCGCGTGAATATATAGATTACACTTCCTCATCTATAACGACTGCAGGTAAGAAAGAATTTCTTTACGGGTGTTTTGAAGTTCGTGCTAAAATTCCCACTGCAGGTGGAGCTTGGCCTGCCATTTGGTTGTTAGGTAGTGGAATGGACTGGCCTTCTTGTGGTGAAATAGATATGATGGAGTACTACCGAATAAAAGGTGTGCCTCATATTTTGGCAAATGCGTGTTGGGGAACAGAACGAATGTGGCAAGCAAAGTGGGATAGTAGTGCTATACCTTTTATGCATTTTACGAGCAAAGATACCAGTTGGGCAGAGAAGTTTCATGTTTGGCGTATGGAATGGAATAATGAAGTTATAAAATTATACGTAGATGACGAATTGTTGAATGAGATTCCACTCAGTGAAACGTTTAATGGTAGTTTAGGTAAAGGTATTAATCCTTTTCGCCGTCCGATGTATTTATTATTAAATCTAGCATTGGGAGGAATTAATGGTGGGGAAGTAGATGATTTAGCTGTCCCTATGAGGTATGAAGTGGATTATGTGCGTGTATATCAAAAGTAATATAGTTAATATTATAAATATTATAACTTTAAAAGTATTTTGTTAGATGAGAAATTTATTTTATGTATGGTCTGTTTCTTTCTTTATCTTATGGGCAGCGACGCTGAATACCGGCTGCTCAGGGGGGAAAGAAGAAAAAGGTGTACCTTTGGATTCCATTTTTTTGAGTGATCCGTGTATCTTGGCAGATGCCCGTACCCAGACGTACTATATGACCGGTACGTCGGGTAAATTATGGAAAAGCAAAGACTTGGAATCTTGGGAAGGACCCTTTGATGTGGTGCAGTGGGACACCGCTTCCTGGATGGGCAGTCGGCCGGAAATCTGGGCAGCCGAACTGCATGAATACCAAGGAAAGTATTATTATTTCGCTACTTTTACCAATAACTCCATCCGCATTGATTCTGTGAATGGCAGCGTGGTGCCGCGCAGGGCTACGCATGTATTGGTCAGCGACTCACCCGCAGGGCCTTATCGCCCCATGGCTGAGAAGGAATATCTGCCGGCAGACAAGGCTACGCTGGACGGTACTTTCTGGGTGGATGCCGATGGCAAGCCGTATATGGTGTATTGCCATGAGTGGCTGCAAAACGGCGACGGTACCATTGAAAAGATAGAACTGAAGTCCGACTTGTCGGGAACTATAGGCGAGGGAAAGATTCTGTTCAAGGCCAGCGATTCTCCCTGGAGCCGTGAAAAGATGGGAAAGGAAGTGAAACCGAACCGGGTGACCGACGGCCCCTGGCTTTTCCGTACCGGAACCGGACGATTGGGAATGATTTGGACCAGTTGGGTCTATGGAGATTATACGCAGGGAGTGGCTTACTCGGAAAGCGGCACTCTGGAGGGGCCGTGGGTGCAGGAAGAAAACCCCGTCACTCCGCATAATTTCGGTCATGGTATGCTGTTTCGCACGTTCAATGGCCAATGGCTGATGTCGGCTCACAGCCACAAAGAGGTGAACGGACGGTATATCCGCATTCCGCGCTTGTTTGAAGTGGATTTATCGGGCGATAAATTGCAGGTGGGGCGACTGCTCAACGCCAGCGGACAGTGGCTCGATGAGGAGGGTAAGTATATCAATGCTCATGGAGGGGGCATCCTTTATCACGAAGGCTTGTATTACTGGTTTGGTGAACATCGTCCCGACGAAGGATTTTCTACCCAGGTAGGTGTGAACTGCTATGCATCGGCCGACTTGAAGTCATGGCAGTATAAAGGGGTGGCTTTGGCGGTATCGGAAGAAGCCGGAAGCGACATAGAGCGCGGATGCATCATGGAACGCCCCAAGGTGATATACAATAAGAAGACCGGAAAATTCGTGATGTGGCTTCACTTGGAACTGAAAGGACAGGGATATGGTCCGGCGCGTGCTGCGGTGGCTGTGAGCGATACTCCTACAGGCCCTTACCGCTTTGTTCGTTCCGGCAGGGTGAATCCGGGATGTTGGCCGGTAAATCTGACAGAAGAAGAACGGCAGATGTCGTGGAAGGATGAGAAATACCAAAAATGGTGGACTCCTGAATGGCGTAAGGCCGTGGAACAGGGTATGCTGACCCAGCGTGACTGGGAAGGCGGACAGATGTCGCGTGATATGACGCTCTTTGTCGACGACGACGGTAAGGCTTATCACATTTATTCTTCCGAAGAAAACCTCACCTTGCAGATAGCGGAATTGTCGGAAGATTACCTGACACACACCGGAAAATATATCCGTCTGTTTCCAGGAGGGCATAACGAGGCCCCGGCTATTTTCAAGAAAGGAGACACCTATTGGATGATAGCTTCGGGTTGCACGGGATGGGCTCCTAATGCCGCCCGGCTTTTCTCTTCCTCTTCCATTTGGGGGCCGTGGACTCAGCACCCCAATCCTTGCCGGGGCGAGGGAGCAGAAAAGACATTCGGCGGACAAAGCACCTTTGTGCTGGAATTGCCGAACGAGGAATTTCTCTTTATGGCGGACATATGGAAACCGGAGAGCCTGATGTATTCCGGCTATCTGTGGTTGCCTATTGGCTTTGATGAGGCGGGAATGCCATTTTTGGAAAAGAAGTAAATGGTCTATCAAAAATGATTTGACAGTCAACACAAACTACACTATATGAATATAAAAGCAATGATAATGGCGGCAGCCCTTCTCCTGAATGGGGGATGGGCTGTTTCGCAAGGTACGGTGGATGATTACAAGCGTGCCTATGCCTTGAGAGAACAATACAGTGCCCGGAAAGTGTACTATGCCGACGTGCAGCCACGGTGGATTGCAGGTACACATGAGTTCTGGTACGTGCGTCATACTCCCGAAGGAAACCGCTATGTGGTGGTAGATGCTGGCCGGAGAACCCGGAAGGACTTGTTTCAGCACGAAAAGCTGGCCGCTGCCCTTAGCCGTTTGTCGGGTAAAGAGGTGACGCCGGCTACCTTGTATCTGAAAGACCTGCGGGTGAATGCCCGGTTGGATACTGTACGGTTTGTATTCGACAATCATCGTTGGACCTACTTTTCCCGTAAGGATAGGCTGACGGACGAGGGAAGAGTGCCTGCTCCGGTTCCCCGCCCACACTGGATGGTGCGTGATGATGAAAAGAACCATGCTCCCGTACTGTCGCCCGACGGAAAGTACAAGGCTTACATCAAAGAATCTAATATTTATGTGCAAGAACTGGCTACCGGGCGGGAAAGACAACTCAGTATAGACGGCACCTTGGGGCATTATTATTCTGCCTACATCCATTGGTCTCCCGATAGTAAAAAGCTGGCTGCCTGCAAGATACGTCCGGTAGAAAAACGCTATGTACATTATGTGGAATCTTCGCCTGCCGACCAACTGCAGCCCCGGCTGCATACCCAGGAATATGCCAAGCCGGGTGATGAACTGCCTTTCAAGGTGCCCAGTATCTTTCATGTGGAGAGTGGTGAAATTATTCAGCCTTCTACCGAACTGTTCAGCCATCAGTATGCTCTTCACGGTCCGGTATGGGATGCCGACAGTCGTACGGTGACTTTTGAGTATAATCAGCGGGGGCATCAGGTGTACCGGGTGTTGGAACTGAATGCCCACACCGGTGAGGTACGCATACTGATAGAAGAAACACATGATAAATACGTGAATTATACCCGTTATTTCCGTCATAACCTGGCCGATGGAAAGCATATAATCTGGATGAGTGAGCGTGACAATTGGAATCATCTGTATCTGTACGACCGGGAGGCAGCGCGTGCGGTATGTCAGATAACGCGGGGGGAATGGTATGTGAGAGAGGTGATAGGAGTAGATGAGGAAAACCGACAGATATACTTCTCGGCCAATGGGGTGGTGCCGGGCGAAGACCCTTACCTTATCCGCTATTACCGCATCGGTTTTGACGGAACAGGCATGACTTGCCTTACCCCGGAAACGGGTATGCATACGGCTTGGTTTTCGGCCGACCGCAAGTATCTGGTAGATGTGTGGTCTATGGTGGACAAAGCCCCCAGGGCTGTGCTGCGCGAGGCGGCTACCGGAAAAGAAATCATGCCGCTGGAAACAGCTGATATCAGCCGACTGAAAGCTGCCGGATGGAAAGCTCCTGAAGTGTTTGTGGCCAAAGGTAGGGACGGACAGACGGATATGTGGGGGCTGATTGTGCGCCCTACGAATTTCGACCCTGCCCGTAAGTATCCGATTATAGAATACATCTATCAAGGCCCCGGCAGCCATTATGTGCCCAAGACCTTCCAGGCTTACAATTGGTACATGACTTCGCTGGCCGAGCTGGGATTTATCGTGGTGATGGTAGACGGTATGGGTACCTCTTTCCGCTCCAGAGCTTTTGAGAATGTCTGTTATCAGAATCTGAAAGATGCCGGCCTTCCCGACCACATTGCCTGGATTCGTGCGGCTGCCCGTAAGTATCCGTATATGGATACCGACCGTGTGGGTATTTATGGCTGTTCGGCCGGTGGGCAGGAGTCTACTGCTGCGGTGCTGTTTCATCCGGATTTCTATAAGGCTGCCTATTCGGCTTGCGGTTGTCACGATAACCGGATGGATAAAATCTGGTGGAATGAATTGTGGATGGGGTATCCGGTAGGTAATCAGTATAAGGAGAATTCGAATGTAGAGAATGCCCATTTGCTGACGCGTCCGCTGATGCTGGTGGTGGGAGAGATGGATGACAATGTAGACCCGGCTTCTACCATGCAGTTGGTAAATGCATTGATCAAGGCCGATAAAGATTTTGAACTGGTGGTATTGCCGGGTGCCCGACATACGGTAGGTGAATCTTTTGGCGAACATAAACGCTATGATTTTTTTGTACGTCATCTGTTGAAGGTAAATCCGCCGTTGTGGAGTGAGCTAAAGTAGCCATTTGGCCGAATAATCTTCTTTTTTGAATCATTTGTAGCGGTGCCGAGATAAAAAAATGTTTTATTTTTGCTTCACAGATTCAGCGGAAGAATGAATAAGGATTTTTACAAAATAAATGAATGCCATGAACACAAAGAATTATTGTTGGCTGCTGTTGGCGGTGGCCTTGCTGATTCCTGCACAGTGGGTGTCGGCTAAAAAAAAGAAAGACATAGAGAAATCTGATAGAGAGGTGTGGTGTGAGGTGCTTTATCAGATGGCTGCTCCGGTACTCAGCAATATGAGTGAGGGAAAGCTTCAGGAAAATATGCTGGTAGAACTCAGCCCTACCTGGGATGGCCGCAATAAGAAAGTGACTTATATGGAATGTTTCGGCCGACTGATGGCCGGACTGGCTCCCTGGATTTCATTGCCGGATGATGATACAGCCGAAGGAAAACAACGCAAGCAGTTGCGCCAATGGGCGTTGAAAAGCTATGCTCAGGCTGTAGACCCGGAAAGTCCGGATTATCTGCTGTGGAGAAAAGAAGGGCAAACCTTGGTCGATGCAGCGTATATTGCAGAAAGTTTCTTGCGCGGCTACGATGCTTTGTGGCTGCCGCTCGATGAAGTGACCAAACAGCGCTATATTGAAGAATTTACCCAGCTACGTAGGGTAGATCCCCCTTATACCAACTGGCTGTTGTTCTCTTCTACGGTGGAATGTTTCCTCAGAAAGGCCGGTGCCCACAGTGACACGTATCGCATCGTATCGGCCTTGCGTAAGGTAGAGGAATGGTATGCTGGCGATGGCTGGTACTCTGACGGACCTGATTTTGCGTTCGATTATTACAGCAGTTATGTGCTTCATCCCATGTATGTGGAATCATTGGAAGTGTTTACCAACGGAGGCAAACACCGTATTTGGAATGCTCCGGATTGTAATTTCGACCGTGCCAAGAAGCGGATGCAGCGTTATGGTATGATTTTGGAACGGTTCATTTCGCCTGAGGGAGCTTTTCCGGTATTTGGCCGCTCCATTACCTATCGCACGGGTACCATGCAACCGTTGGCCTTGCTGGCTTGGCGCGAGTGGTTGCCTAAAGAATTACCCAACGGACAGGTGCGTGCAGCCTTGACGGCGGTTATCAAACGGATGTTTGCCGACGGTAGAAATTTCAACGAAAAGGGATTCCTGACCTTGGGATTCAACGGCAAACAACCTCATATCTCTGACTGGTATACCAATAACGGTAGTCTGTATATGGCCTCTTTGGCGTTTCTGCCTTTAGGACTGCCTGCCAGCCATCCGTTCTGGACGGATGCCGCACAAGACTGGACTTCTAAGAAGGCTTGGGGAGGACAGGAATTTCCGAAAGACCACGCATATTATGAATAATAAATATGAGACAATATAGGAGTAAGGTAAAAAGGTTTATTGGGTTCGTGGTGGCTTGTGTCATGGGGGGAGGGATGCCTTCCCTTCATGCACAAGGCACCACTTGTGTAGATGTACGTCTGGTAGAAGTGGCTCCTGGCTATAGCCAGACTTCTGTAAATACCGCTGTATTCCGCAACAGTGCCTTGGTTACCCACCGCAACTGGCAGTTTATCGGTTTTTATGATGCCGACGGATATGTAACGTTGGGAAAAAGAAAACTGGGGACAGACCAATGGACGCTGCATAAGACTGCGTATCAGGGAAATGTGAAGGATGCCCATAATGTTATCAGCATGATGGTAGACGGAAAAGGCTACCTGCATATAGCTTTCGACCATCATGGGCATCCGTTACGCTATTGCAAGAGTATAGCTCCTTATTCGTTGGAACTGGGGGCACTGCAGTCTATGACGGGCGTGGATGAGGGAAATGTCACTTACCCGGAATTCTATCGACTGGCCAAGGGGGATTTGCTTTTTGCTTACCGTTCGGGGGCTTCGGGCAGGGGAAATCTGGTGATGAACCGGTATGACGTGAAGAGTCAGACCTGGCATCGGGTACACGATGTATTGATAGACGGCGAAAATCAGAGAAATGCCTACTGGCAATTGTATGTAGACCAAAAAGGAATCATCCACCTGTCGTGGGTGTGGCGGGAAACGTGGATGGTGGAGACCAACCACGACTTGTGTTATGCCCGTTCGTATGATAACGGACAGACTTGGTACAAGACGGACGGTACGCGCTACGAGTTGCCCATCCGCCAGGATAACGCAGAGTATGCGTGCCGCATTCCCCAGCGTTCAGAATTGATTAATCAGACCAGCATGAGTGCAGATGAAGAAGGGAATCCCTATATCGCATCTTATTGGAGAAGTGCGGACAGCAAAGTACCTCAATATCGCCTGGTGTGGCACGACGGGCATAGTTGGCATAGCCGCCAGGTGTCGCAGCGCACGACTCCTTTCTCATTGCAGGGAGGGGGCACCAAGATGATTCCGATAGCCCGTCCGCGCCTGGTGACGGATAAGGGTAGGGTGTATTATCTGTTTCGTGATGAAGAGCGCGGCAGTAGGGTGTCGATGGCTTATACGGCAGATGTAAAAGGGGGCAACTGGCAGGTGACCGACCTGACCGATTTTACGGTGGGGGCCTGGGAACCGAATCACGACGCGGAGTTGTGGAAAAACCGCAAGAAGCTTCACCTCTTTGTGCAAAATACCCGGCAGGGCGACGGTGAACGGACCGTGGAGTTTGAGCCTCAAACGGTGTATGTGCTCGAAATAAAATAGTGTAGCATACGATGGAATATGTATATTTTTAAAGAATAATAGCTATGAAGAAGAATTTTTTGACTGTGGTCGGTGCCGCACTTTGTATGGTTGCCACTTCGTGCTCTAACCAAGGTGTGCAGGCCGATGATGTAAGGAAGACCATTCATCTGGTAAATACTGCCTGGCAGCAATCGCACCCCAAGCACGGGCGTGCTTTCTGGGATAATGCTGCTTATCATACGGGCAATATGGAGGCTTTCTTTTTGACCGGTGACTCTACGTATTATAAATATTCTGAGGCGTGGGCACAGCACAATGAATGGAAAGGTGCCAAAAGCGATCAAAGAGAGGAATGGAAATACAGCTATGGCGAGAGCGACGAATATGTGTTGTTCGGCGATTATCAGGTGTGCTTCCAGACGTATGCCGACCTGTATACCATACAGCCGGAAGATTATAAAATTGCCAGGGCGCGCGAAGTTATGGAGTATCAGATGAATACCGATAAGAATGATTATTGGTGGTGGAGCGACGGCCTCTATATGGTGATGCCTGTAATGACCAAAATGTATAAACTGACGGGCAATGCTCAGTATCTGGATAAACTGTATGAATACTGGAGCTATGCCAACAGCATTATGTATGACGAGGAAGAAGGGCTATATTACCGCGATGCCAAGTACGTTTACCCCAAGCATAAGAGTGTGAACGGCAAGAAGGATTTCTGGGCACGTGGCGACGGATGGGTATTGGCCGCTTTTGCCAAGGTATTGAAGGATTTGCCTCAGACCGATGCGCACCGTCAGGAATATGTGGACTGCTATCAGAAAATGGCGCAGGCAGTGGCCGCCTGTCAGCAGCCCGAAGGCTACTGGACGCGCAGTATGCTGGATGCCGAACACGCTCCCGGACCCGAAACCAGCGGCACTGCTTTCTTTACTTACGGATTGCTGTGGGGTATGAACAACGGCTATCTGAATAAAAGTACGTATGAACCGGTGGTTATGAAGGCTTGGAATTATCTGTCTACCGTGGCATTGCAGCCCGACGGTAGGGTAGGGTATGTGCAGCCTATCGGTGAAAAGGCTATTCCGGGCCAGGTGGTGGATGCCAATTCCACTTCTAATTTTGGTGTAGGGGCATTCTTGCTGGCTGCCTGTGAGATGGTGAGGTTCTTGCAATAAATGAAATGTTTCAATAATTTGAAAAGAAACTTTATAAAACAAACATCTAAGATATTGTATATGAAAAAGATATATAGTCTGTTGGCCGGGTTGTCCTTGTCGGTTTGTGCGGTAACTGCCGCACCGTTGCAGACGGTGCAGGAGCGTGAGAAGGATTACGTGGGCTACCTGTTCACTTATTTTACCGGAAATCACATCAGCGAAGAAGCGGTGTGCTATGCCGTAAGTCTGGACGGTTCTTCTTTCTGGGCATTGAACGACGGCAAACCGGTACTCGACTCTAAGGTTATCAGTTCCACCGGCGGCGTGCGCGACCCGCATATCCTTCGTTCGGAAGATGGAAAAACCTTCTATATGGTGCTTACGGATATGGTATCGGGCAACGGATGGGATTCCAATCGTGCCATGGTGATGCTGAAATCCGAGAATCTGGTAGACTGGTCGTATTCTGTCATCAATATGCAGAAGAAGTATGCAGGACAGGAGAGACTGAAACGGGTATGGGCCCCGCAAACTGTGTTCGACCCGGAGGCCGGCAAGTATATGGTGTATTGGTCTATGCAGTATGCCGGCGGACCGGACGTAATCTATTATGCCTATGCCAATGCCGACTTTACCGATCTGGAGGGTGAACCCAAGGTGTTGTTTCTGCCGCAGAACCGCAAGTCGTGTATCGATGGAGATATCGTATACAAAGACGGGCTGTTTCATCTTTTTTACAAGACAGAAGGACACGGCAACGGCATCAAGGTAGCCACTACCCGTTCGCTTACTTCGGGCAAGTGGGTGGAAGACCCCGATTATAAGCAGCAGACAAAAGAGGCGGTAGAGGGCGCAGGTACCTTTAAACTGATTGGTCAGGATAAATACATCTTGATGTATGATGTCTATATGAAAGGTCGCTATCAGTTTACGGAAACTACCGATTTGAAAAATTTCAAGGTGATAGACAATGAAGTGAAAATGAATTTCCACCCGCGTCACGGTACGGTTATCCCCATTACGCGTGATGAACTGATGCGGCTCACTGAGAAGTGGGGCAAACCGGAAGAGTTGGGGGATATTCCTGCCAATCCGGTATTGCCGGGCTTTCATGCCGACCCTGAAATCTTATATGCCGAACAGACGCAAACCTATTATATCTATTCTACCACCGACGGACATCCCGGTTGGGGCGGTTGGTACTTTACGGTGTTTTCGTCGAAAGATTTGAAAAACTGGAAAGAAGAAGGGGTAATGCTGGATGTAAAATCCGACCAGGTGCCCTGGGCCAAGGGTAATGCCTGGGCTCCTTGCATAGAAGAGAAAAAGGTTAGAGGCGGCTATCGGTACTATTTTTATTACAGTGCGCATCCCAACGATGGCAATAGCAAGCAGATAGGGGTGGCAGTGAGTGATTCGCCTACAGGTCCTTTTAAAGATTTGGGTCATCCCATCGTTACGGAATCTCCGGCAGGTGGCGGACAGCAGATTGATGTGGACGTATTTACAGACCCGGTATCTGGCAAGTCGTATCTATATTGGGGAAACGGCTATATGGCCGGTGCCGAGCTGAGTAAGGATATGCTGTCGGTGAAGAAAAAGACCATTCGGGTGTTGACTCCTAAAGGGGGAACGTTGCAGGATTATGCCTATAGGGAAGCTCCTTATGTGTTCTACCGTAATGGGTTGTATTATTTCTTGTGGTCGGTAGATGATACGGGCTCGCCCAATTATCACGTGGCTTACGGCACTTCTACATCTCCGTTGGGGCCTGTTCGGGTGGCCGAGCAGCCGGTGGTGCTGATTCAGCGTCCGGAGAAGCACATCTACGGCCCGGCTCATAATTCGGTAATCCAGCTGCCCGGCACCGATGAATGGCGGATAGTGTATCATCGCATCAACCGCCATTTCCTGAAAAATGCACCGGGCATACACCGGGAGGTTTGCATAGACAAACTGGAGTTCAATGAGGATGGAAGCATCCGCCCTGTGGAACCTGTCTATTAATCATTAATCAGCATTACAAAGAGGTATGATGAATAAACTGTTGCATGGCTGCCTGGGACTGATTTGTTCCTGGCTGTCGGTCGGCAGTGTGCTGGCTGAGACTTGCGAAGGAATGAATGCTCCCGATTCGGTATATATCTTTTCTTACTCGTATCCAGATGGAACCAGTGGACTGAAATTTGCCTGGAGTCCGGATGGGGAAGAGTGGCACTCGGTGGGCAATGGCTATGAATATGTGAAATCGGATTTCGGCCCTTGGGGAGCCGGCAAGAAAATGTTTCGCCCGCAGTTGATACAAGGGGTGGCCGACGGTAAGTGGCATTGCCTTTGGCAGGCTACCCAAAGCGGTAAGGTGGTGGCACATGCTGCGTCGGCAGATTTGCTGAGTTGGGGGCGTCAGTCTTATTTCGTGCCCGAAGAGCGTACACGCCATCTTCCTCAGGATGCAGTACCTGCCGATGAGGTGCAGGTGTGTGTGGATAACCAGATGCTACAGGGGTATAGACAGCGGGTGGCTTATCCGCTGGTGGAGCAACTGATTCGCTATGCCGACCATAAAAGATACCGCCAGCAACTGTACGATGAACGGATGGAACAGGATGCGGTGCGTTTTGCCGGATTGACACCGGTAAAGGCTTCCATTACTGTGAATCACCAGAAGGCGAAGCCTATCAGTGATAAATTGATTGGCATCTTCTTTGAAGACATCAATTATGCTGCCGACGGGGGCTTGTATGCCGAACTGGTGCAGAACCGTGATTTTGAATATACTGCCCAGGAATGGGGTGGAGAGCGTTTTTCGCCGCAATATGCCTGGTCTTTGGTGGACGGTGGGGAGGCGGATGCGCACGTGCAGCCGCTACAGATAGCTGATGAACAGCCGCTTCACCCCAACAATCCGCATTATGCCGTGGTGCCGGTGGCCAAGCCGGGCATTGCTCTGCAAAACAGCGGATATGATGGCATCACACTGAAAAAAGGAGAAAAATACGATTGCTCTTTTTTCGCCAGAGTGACTGAAAAGCACCGGGGCGGCCAGTGGAGCGTCCGTTTGCTGGATGAGCAGGGAACCGAGGTGGCTGCATCCGTGGTGAGTGTTTCTTCTACGCAGTGGAAGAAGGTGAAGACGGTATTGAAGGTTTCGGCCGATGTGCGGGCCGCTGTGTTGTCTTTAGAGCCTCAGAAAGCTGGTGTATATCATCTGGATATGATTTCTTTGTTTCCTCAGCACACGTTTCATGGTCGTAAGAATGGCTTGCGCGCTGATTTGGCTCAGGCATTGGCCGATTTAAAGCCTAGGTTTGTACGCTTTCCGGGTGGTTGTGTGGCGCATGGCAATGGCATAGACAATATGTATGACTGGAAGGGCTCTATCGGTCCGTTGGAGACTCGAAAACCGCTGCGTAATTTATGGGGTTATCATCAGACACGTGGATTGGGCTATTTTGAGTATTTTCAGTTTTGTGAAGATATAGGGGCAGAACCGTTGCCGGTATTGTCGGCAGGCGTGCCTTGTCAGAACTCCAGCAACTGTAGCCATCATGCTACGGGTGAATTGGGCTGCTGGGGACAGCAGGGAGGTATTCCTATGGAAGATATGGCGGCCTATGTGCAAGATGTTCTAGACCTGATAGAGTATGCCAACGGAGATGCCAAACAGACGGTATGGGGCAGAAAAAGGGCGGAAGCCGGCCATCCCAAACCTTTTGGTCTGAAATATATCGGTATAGGCAACGAGGATTTGATAACCGATGTGTTTGAAGAGCGTTTTACCATGATTTATAAGGCTGTACGCGAAAAATATCCGCACATTACGGTGGTGGGTACAGTGGGCCCGTTCTATGAGGGTACCGATTATGATGAGGGGTGGAAATTGGCTGATAAACTGTCGGTTCCTATGGTAGATGAACATTATTACGTTTCTCCGGGTTGGATGATTCATAACCAAGATTATTACGACCGTTACGATCGGAAGAAGTCAAAAGTATATTTGGGTGAATATGCAGCGCATTTGCCGGGGCGTCCGAATAATCTGGAAACAGCCTTATCGGAAGCTTTGTATCTGACGGCTGTGGAAAGAAACGGAGATGTGGTTGCCATGGCTTCGTATGCTCCCTTATTGGCGAAAGATAGACATACCCAGTGGAACCCTGACCTTATCTATTTTAATAATCAGGAGGTCAAACCAACCGTGGGGTATTATGTACAGCAAATGTATGGGCAGAATGCAGGAAATCTGTATCTGGATTCAGAAGTGGTACTGGATAATAGTAGGGAGGAAGTAAGAAAACGCATAGGCGTCTCGGTAGTAAAGGATACTGCATCAGATACCTATGTTGTGAAGTTGGTCAATCTGCTGCCGGTAGAGGTGAAGACTGCCCTACACTTGGAGGAAGTGAATCTAGAATCGTATCGGGCTGTAAAAAGCATTTTGACTGGCAGGCCAACCGATAAAAAACTGCTACCACAACAGGCTGATTTTGAATTGACAGACTCTGAATGGACATATTCCATGCCAGCCTATTCTTTTACGGTGATTCGTATTTATCCATCAGAAAAGAAGTAGTAGAGAACGTTTAATTAATTATTTTTGTTTAGTTTTGTAAGCAAAATCACAATAGAATTTTTATATCATGAAAAAACATCTTTTGACGGGGGTATTGGCTGCTGTTGCAATAAGCGGTGCTGCCCAGACATTCAAGGAATGGCAGGACCCTGAGGTGAATGCCGTAAACCGTGCTCCGATGCACACTAATTATTTTGCGTATGAATCGGATAAGGCTGCTTTGAGAGCACAGAAAGAAACTTCTTCTAACTTTATGACAATGAATGGTACTTGGAAGTTTTTCTGGGTAAAAAATGCAGATGCCAGACCTACAGATTTCTGGAAGATAGGTTTCAACGATAAAGGTTGGGATGACCTGAAAGTGCCTGCTGTGTGGGAACTGAATGGTTATGGTGACCCGATTTATGTGAACACCGGCTATGCCTGGCGGAATCAGTTTCAGAATAATCCTCCGGAAGTGCCTGTTGACAATAATCATGTGGGTTCTTACCGTAGAGAGTTTGTGATACCGGCTTCCTGGAAGGGGAAGGACATTATTGCTCATTTCGGCTCGGTGACATCGAACATGTATTTGTGGGTAAACGGACGGTATGTAGGTTATAGCGAGGATAGCAAGCTGGAAGCGGAGTTTGATTTGACCAAGTATCTGAAACCGGGTCAAAAGAACTTAATAGCTTTTCAAGTGTTCCGCTGGTGTGATGGAACGTATCTGGAAGATCAAGACTTTTTCCGTTTTAGCGGTGTGGGTCGCGATTGCTATTTTTATGCTCGTGACAAGAAACGTATCGAGGATATTCGGGTGACTCCGGATTTGGATGCAGAGTATAAGAATGGTTCGCTGGCTGTGGAACTGAAGATGAAGGGAAGTGGAACAGTTAAATTAGAACTTAAGGATGCAACAGGTAAACTAGTGGCTGAAGCGCAGGCAAAAGGTAATGGCAAAGTGGCGCTCAATGTGCAGGATGTGCAGAAATGGAGTGCTGAATCGCCTTATCTATATAAACTGTATGCATCGGTTGTGGGTGGTAGCGAAGTGATTCCTGTCAACGTGGGCTTCCGTAAGATTGAACAGAAATATGGACAGATTCTGGTAAATGGCCAGCCGGTGCTGTTCAAAGGGGCCAATCGTCATGAACTGGACCCCGATGGCGGCTATGTGATTTCGCCTGAACGGATGCTGCAGGACATCAAGATGATGAAGAAATACAATATCAATGCTGTGCGCACTTGCCACTATCCGGATGCTAATCTGTGGTATGACTTGTGCGACCGCTACGGTCTGTATGTAGTGGCCGAGGCTAACCTGGAATCGCATGGTATGGGCTATGAAGAAAAAACGCTGGCTAAGAACGATTCTTATAAAAAAGCACATCTGGAGCGTAATCAGCGTAATGTGCAGCGCGGATTCAATCATCCTAGTATCATCTTCTGGTCTTTGGGTAATGAGGCAGGCTTTGGACCTAACTTCGAAGCTGCCTATAATTGGGTAAAAGCAGAAGATGGCAGCAGACCTGTACAGTATGAACAGGCACATGGCAATGATTTTACTGATGTGAATTGTCCTATGTATGCTGATTATAAACACATGGAGAAGTATGCACAACGTCGGGATATCAAAAAACCGTTGATTCAGTGCGAATATGCACATGCCATGGGTAACTCACAAGGTGGATTCAAGGAATACTGGGATTTGATTCGTCAGTATCCGTCTCTGCAGGGTGGATTTATCTGGGACTTTGTAGACCAGTCTATACGCTGGAAGGGTGATAATGGTGTGGAAATCTATGCATATGGCGGCGATTTCAACCGCTTTGATGCTTCCGACAACAATTTCTGCGACAATGGTCTGATTAGCCCCGACCGTAATCCTAATCCGCATATCGACGAGGTGGGGTATTATTATCAGAATATCTGGACGAAAGCTTTGGATCTGACCAAGGGAGAAATAGAAATTTACAATGAGAATTTCTTCCGCGATCTATCGGATTATTATTTGGAATGGACACTACTTAGAGATGGCGTAGAGGTGCGTTCGGGCCGTGTGGATGATTTGAAGGTGGAACCGCAGCAGCGTGTGAAGCTTACATTGGATTTGGGCAGAAACTGTCAGGGCAAGATGTGCGGAATGCATGAATGTCTGTTGAATGTAACTTATCGGTTGAAAAATCGTGATGGCTTATTGGCACCAGGACATGCCGTAGCTAAAGATCAGTTGGAAATAGCTCCTTATAAGGCTCCTTCTATGGATCTGAAGAATGTAGTAGAAAGTAATGTGGAAGTAGTGGTGCCACAAGTGCAGGAGAACGATTACAATTACCTGATTGTGGAAGGTGAAGACTTCCGTATGGAATTCAATAGACATTCTGGATACTTGAGCCGTTATCAGGTAAATGGCTTGGAAATGATGAAAGAAGGTGCTGCCTTGACTCCTAATTTCTGGCGTGCTCCGACTGATAATGATATGGGAGCAGGTTTGCAGCGTAAATTTGCTGTCTGGAAGAATCCTACACTGAAACTGAATGAACTGAAGTGGGAGAAGGTGGATGGACAAGTAGTGGTTCGTGCTAGTTATGAGATGAAGGAAGTATCGGCTATGCTTGATTTGACTTATCAAATCAATAATTTGGGAACTGTTAAGGTGACTCAGAAGATGACAGCTTCGGAAGATGCCAAGGTAGCACCCATGTTCCGTTTCGGTATGCAGATGCAGATGCCCAAACTTTTTGAAACCATAGAATATTATGGCCGCGGACCGGTGGAGAATTACATCGACCGTAATCATAGTACCCGTTTGGGCATTTATCGCCAAAGTGTGGCAGAACAGTTCTATTCATACATCCGTCCGCAGGAAACGGGTACCAAAACTGATATTCGCTGGTGGAAACAGTTGAATGCAGGAGGTGCCGGACTGAAAATTGTAGCGAGTGCTCCATTCTCTGCTTCTGCGCTGCATTATACCATTGATTCCTTGGATGACGGATGGGATAAAGATCAGCGCCATTCTCCGGAAGTGGAAGAAGCCGATTTGACAAATTTGTGTATTGATAAGGTACAGATGGGCTTAGGTTGTGTGAACAGTTGGGGTGCATGGCCGCTGAAGCAGTATCAGCTTCCTTATGGTAATTATGAATTTACCTTTATATTGCAGCCAGTTAGTCATCAGATTAATATGCAGTAATATTGTTACCGGTGTTTTTTAAGGCAGAAAGCTGTGTCTAATTTGGCACGGCTTTCTGTTTTTTTATTTTCTAGATATTTTTGTTAGTAGGATGATTCATTATAATTCTGACTGTATGTTTCATAACATAGTTTAGTAACATTGCTCGTTTCGTTGTTTTTCTGTCGATTAATGTCTAATTTGCGGCCAATAAAGTTAAGGGCATACCATTGGATGCCGAATTATTCACTTTAAATCATAATATATCATGAAAGTATATCAGACGAATGAAATCAAGAATATTGCCCTCCTTGGCAATGATGGCTCGGGTAAAACCACTCTCACAGAAGCGCTGCTCTATGAGAGTGGTATTATAAAACGTCGTGGTAGAATTACTGCAAAGAATACGGTCAGCGATTATTTCCCGGTGGAACAGGAATATGGCTATTCAGTGTTTTCCACCGTTTTCCATGTGGAATGGAATGGTAAGAAGTTGAATATCATAGACTGTCCGGGTAGTGACGATTTTGTTGGAGCTGCCATGACAGCACTGAATGTTACTGATACTGCCATCTTGTTGCTGAACGGACAATATGGGCCTGAAGTTGGAACGCAGAATCATTTTCGTTATACTGAAAAATTGGGTAAGCCTGTTATCTTTCTAGTAAACCAATTGGATAGCGATAAATGTGATTATGATATGGTATTGGAGCAGTTACGCAGTATGCATGGTTCTAAAATAGTGCCTGTGCAGTACCCGTTGGCCACTGGTCCAGACTTCAATTCGTTGATTGATGTACTTTTAATGAAAAAATATTCTTGGGGACCGGAAGGTGGTGCTCCTACTATAGAAGATATTCCAGCAGAAGAAATGGAAAAGGCTACAGAATGGCACAAGGCATTGGTAGAAGCTGCTGCTGAACATGATGAGGGGCTGATGGAAAAATTCTTTGAACAGGATTCTTTGACAGAAGATGAAATGAGAGAAGGTATCCGTAAGGGATTAGCTTGCAGAGGTATGTTCCCAGTATTCTGTGTGTGTGCCGGTAAGGATATGGGGGTGCGCCGTTTGATGGAATTCTTGGGTAATGTAGTTCCTTTTGTAGATGAAATGCCTCCGGTGCATAATACACGCGGTGAAGTGGTGGAACCGAAAGCTGATGGACCCGCTTCACTGTATTTCTTCAAGACTGCTGTAGAACCGCATATCGGTGATGTACAGTATTTTAAAGTTATGAGTGGAAAGGTGCATGAAGGAGATGACTTTACAAATGCCGACCGTGGTTCTAAGGAACGCATCGCACAGATTTATGCTTGTGCAGGTGCCAATCGTATAAAAGTAGAGGAAATGGTAGCGGGAGATATTGGCTGTACTGTGAAATTGAAGGATGTGCATACCGGCAATACGCTGAATGGCAAGGGCTCTGAAAGCCGATTTAATTTTATCAAATATCCGAACTCTAAATATTCGCGTGCTATTAAACCTGTAAATGAATCAGATACGGAAAAGATGATGGTCATCTTAAATCGTATGCGCGAAGAGGATCCTACATGGGTGATTGACCAATCCAAGGAATTGCGTCAGACCATTGTGCATGGACAGGGAGAATTCCATTTGCGTACGTTAAAGTGGCGTCTGGAAAATAATGAAAAATTGCAGGTGAAATTTGAAGAACCTCGTATACCCTATCGTGAAACAATTACCAAGGCTTCTCGTGCGGATTATCGCCATAAAAAGCAATCAGGCGGTGCTGGGCAGTTTGGTGAAGTACATTTGATAGTAGAACCTTATTATGAAGGAATGCCTGCTCCGGATACGTATCGTTTCGGTGGTCAGGAGTTCAAGATGAATGTAAAGGGTACTGAAGAAATACCTTTGGAATGGGGTGGTAAATTAGTCTTTGTGAATTGTGTGGTAGGTGGTGCTATTGATGCACGCTTTATGCCGGCCATCTTGAAGGGAGTAATGTCTCGTATGGAACAGGGACCGCTGACCGGTTCGTATGCCCGTGACGTGCGGGTTATCGTATATGACGGTAAAATGCACCCGGTAGATTCTAATGAAATATCTTTTATGTTGGCAGGTAGAAATGCCTTTAGTGAGGCGTTCAAAAATGCTGGTCCGAAGATTTTGGAGCCGATTTACGATGTAGAGGTGTTTGTTCCATCGGATAAGATGGGGGATGTAATGAGTGATTTGCAAGGACGTCGTGCCATGATTATGGGCATGAGTAGTGAAGCAGGTTATGAAAAACTGATAGCCAAGGTACCTTTGAAAGAAATGTCTTCTTACTCCACTGCTTTGAGTTCGCTCACAGGGGGACGTGCATCGTTTATAATGAAGTTTGCAAGCTATGAGTTAGTGCCAGGTGATGTGCAGGATAAACTGGTGAAGGAATTTGAATCACAAGAGGAAGAATAACTTTTAGCATTTTACCAATTAGTATACGTAGATAGAGGGTACAAAAGTGAGGAGACTCAACTTTTGTACCCTTTTTTCTTTTCCTATCCCTATAATTAAGTATTTTACCTGGTGTCTAATTGTTTTGTAATAATTAGTTTTTGGTAACTTTTTGTTTTTCATTCGTATTATTAGCGAATAAAATTTTGATAATTACATTGTTTTTGTATTTTTGCATAAATATTAAATACTTTAAAAATGTTTTTATGGAAAAAGGTGTGAGAGTTAATTATCTATGCATAGGCATTTGCTGGTTGATAATAGCAGGCTTGGTATTTGTTCAGCCTGCTAGTGCACAAAGCAATCGAAAAGTGAAGCTATCTGGTACCGTCTATGAATACAATCAGCAAAATGAACGAGTACCCTTGAGTTTTGCTACAGTTTCTATTCCGGACATGGCTTTAGGTACAACGAGCAACGAACAAGGTTGGTATACGTTAGGGGAAGTACCTCAGGGGCAAGTACGTATGCAAATTCAGTTTTTGGGTAAACTGACTGTGGATACTTTACTGCATGTGAATCACGATATGGTGCTGGATTTTACAATGAAGAATGAAGACTTTAAATTAAAAGAGGTAACCGTGACGGCCACGAATAATCGCTCTGGGAAGTCTACCTCTTCTCACATTTCACGTGCTGCTATGGATCACATGCAGGCTAATAGTTTGTATGATTTGATGGCATTGATGCCGGGTGGAATCAGTGAAAACCAAAATATGAATTCTGCCCAGCAAATTACCATTAGGCAGATAGCTAGTGATAAAGGACCTGAAGCGATGAATGCTTTAGGTACCGCTATCATTCGCGATGGAGCTCCCATATCAAATAATGCCAATTTATCGGCTATGAATCCTACTGTATTAAACGGTTCAGATACTCCATCAGCCTTGGCAGGTGGTGCATCTCCGGCTGGAGGAACGGATGTACGCAGTATTTCTACTGAAAATATAGAATCTATTCAAATTATTCGGGGTATTCCTTCGGTGGAATATGGTGATTTGACTTCTGGAGCGGTCATTATTAATACAAAAGCGGGTCGCGAACCATTGAGAGTAAAGGCTAAGGCTAATCCTAATATCTATCAGGTATCAATGGGGACGGGATTTGATTTGGGAAAGAAGCAGGGCGCTTTCAATATTAGTGCAGATTATGCTCATAATACCAAAGATCCTACTTCCAGTTATATGCATTATCAGCGTGCCACAGCCAAGGTGCTTTATTCGAATACTTTTTTCAGGGATAAATTACGTACAAATACAAGTGTAGATTTTGTATATGGTAAGGATGTAAGAGAGCGTAATCCTGATGATGAACAGAATAAAACGGCTTCTGAAGGTCGGGATGTGGGAGCAACTTTCAATACAAATGGTACTTGGAATATTAATAAAGGATGGTTGAAAACATTACGCTATGTGGCATCGGCCACATATATGGACAAGGATAGTTATTTTGAAACCGTATATAGTTCTGCTACTTCACCATACTCTATGACTATGACGAATGGGGCTGTGCTGAGTAATTTTGCCGGGAAGCATGTTTTTGATATTGAGGGGAATGAAATCACAAATTTCGGTGCAGAAGATGAGAAGAACTTTGCTGTATATTTGCCTAGCAGTTATCTGGGCCATTATGAAATAGACAGCCGTGAGGTGAATGTCTATGGAAAGTTGGCAGCTACTTTCTTCAAATCGAGCGGAAATGTACATAATCGGATTTTATTAGGTGCAGATTTTCGGAGCGATGGTAATATAGGAAATGGAAAGACTTATGATCCAAGTACTCCTCCTTATCGCAGTGTATATGGGCATAATGCTACTTTCCGTCCGCGCAGTTATAAAGATATTCCTTTTGTCAATCAAATTGGTGTATATCTGGAAGATAATTTCAAGTGGATGATTGGCGGTAAGTATGAGATGAATGTACAAGCAGGGGTGCGTTACGACCACACATCGGTTGTAGGTGGTATTTTTACTCCTCGTGTCAATGCATCAATTGATATAATTCCCGACATACTTAGTATTCAAGGAGGATACGGAATAGCTGCCAAAATGCCTTCTCTACTGTATTTACATCCGGAAAATGCTTACTTTGAATATATTAATTTCAATGAACTGACTAATGAGAAAATACCTGAAAACGAACGTCTGTTTATGACTACTACTACAGTGCATAAAGTGGATAATTCAGATTTGCAAATTGCCAAGAATCATAAGGCTGAAGTAGGCTTGGTATTGCGCTTAGGTAAAACCCACTTGAATGTGACTGCTTATAAGGAGCGTTTGAAAGACGGGTATTTGATGAATCAGGATTTCAGTACATTCCATTCTTTTATGTATCATGAATATAAACGTACAGAAAAAGGATTGGAGAAAGTGAGCAGTTTACCTGTTTTATCTACTTATGCCAAGCCTTCAAATAATTTGAATATAGAAACCAAGGGTGTAGAATTTGATTTAAATATTGGGCGTATTGATGCTATCCGTACAGCTTTTCAGATAAACGGTTCGTGGATTCGTTCTATAATCTGGCACGATGGTTACGATTTTTATGATAACAGTGGTGCGGCGGCATCAGCTCGTAAACCTATCGCTTTTTATTCGCAAGAGGGAAGTGCCAGTTATAACCAGCGTTTTGTAACTACTCTTAGGGCTACGCATAACATTCCTCGTATAGGATTTGTGGTGACGATGAGTGCGCAAGCAGTGTGGCAGCAGTCTAATTGGAAAACATATGGTAATGATTCCATTCCTGTAGGATATATCGCTCTAGAGGATGCAAGTGTGAATTATTTTCCACAAGGAAAGTTCACTAGTGTAGAGCAGGTTAAGGAGGCTGGGTATGGATATATGTTGCAAAATGTAAGTCATGCCAATGCCATAAAAGAATCTTATAGTCCTTATTTCTGTTTTAATCTGAATGTTACGAAAGAAATATCGGATATGCTTCGAGTATCATTTTTTGCCAATAACATGTTTAGAAGTTATCCTCGAAAGGAATCCAAACGGAATCCTGGAACATTTGTACAGCTGAATAATCGTTTCTTCTTTGGACTGGAATTGTCGCTTACATTATAATTTATACAAGTTATGAAAATGAATATGAAATTGAAATATTTACTCTTCTTGGGTGTATCTCTGATGATGGGATGTGACTCATTCAAGGAAGTATCGGGTATTGAGGAAGTGTCAACAGTATCTGTGAATGTCCAATTGGATATTGAGATTGAAAATATAATCTCTTTTAAGGATTTGAAAGTGAAGTTTGATAATTTTGAAGAAGATTTGCATTATGCTACTCAGATTGAGGATAATCAGGTAAAGATGGAGAATATTATTCCGGGTATTTATTCGATTACTGTATCTGGTGTAGCCTTGGATAAAGAGGATAGCGAGTATTATATAAGTGGAAGTATCGTGAATAAAGCCCTTTATTTTACGGGAGAAAATCTGAATATTCTAGTTCAAGGGCTGAAGGTTAGTCCGTTGATTTTTAAAGAAATATATTTTGCCGGTAGTCGGCCGGCAAAGGGGGGAGTGTATTTCCGCGATCAGTTTTATGAAATCTATAATAATTCGAATGAAGTGCACTACTTGGATGGATTATATTTTGCTAATCTGACTCCAAATACAGCAACGACCAAACTGCCACAGTGGCCAGAAGAAGATGGTAAAAATTATGCGTATGCAGAACGGGTCTGGAAATTTCCGGGTACAGGCCAGGAGTATCCGTTACAGCCGGGTGAATCATGTGTTATTTCTCAGTTTGCTGCCAATCATCAGTTGGAAGTCTATAATCCGCAAAGTCCGGTGGATGGCAGTTCTTCAGAATTTGAATTTAATATGAATAATAAGAATTTTCCAGATCAGCCAGCTTATGATATGATTCATGTGTTCTATGACGGAAAGGCTGAAATGGGAGGTGTTCCTCAGTATCTGACCTCTGTATTTGGAGGAGCTTATACTATATTTAGTGTACCTGAGGGTGAAATCTGGGATCCGGTGAATGATGAAAGTTTAAAAACAACCGATTTGAGCAAGCCAAACAGTAAGTCGTATTATGCTAAGATTCCTATTAAATATGTGTTGGATGCAGTGGAAGCAGGGCATAATGAATCAATGCTAAATGCCAAGCGTGTGCCTTCCGTATTGGATGCTGGTATTACTTGGGTTGGTTCTACGTATTGTGGCTTGGGTATTGCTCGTAAGATTCAGTTGGATGATGCGGGTAATCCCCTGAAACGCGAAGAGTCGGATTCGTATATTTATCAAGATACCAATAATAGTACAGATGATTTTGAGAGAGAGGTATTGCCTGTAATACGCAGAAACGGGGCTAAGATGCCAGCTTGGAATCATACATTGCAGTAATAATATGTTAAAGTAGATTTAGTATGAGAGTATGCTATATGAATAATATTAAACATGGCTTGCTATGGATAGCTTGTCTGTTGGGAGTGGAAGCGGTAGCACAGGGATTTTCGCCTGCTGCTATGGAGCAGATGAAGAGGAATAGATTATGGGCTGCATCTTGGAATGCGGCTGGTATGGCGGTGGATAGCCGCAATAATTATTCTCATGTTACGGCTGGTTATCAGTTAAAAGATGGTGATTTTTGTCGTCCGCAAGAGGGGCAAAAGGAAACGGTTTTGGGAGTGTCTAGTGAGGGTTTTTTAAATTTAGGAAATGCTTTGGTATGGGGAGCTTTCCATTTTTTGCAGAAAAATATGACCGATGCAGGTTATAATGCATCTATTGCCGATCCGTTTAGAGGAATGCCTTATTATGTGGTTGATTCTCATTTAAGTAAATGGAGAAATCAGTATTATGATTTAGAATTCAAAGCTTCCACTCCGTTATTGAAAAATCATTGGGCCATAGGTATTGGTGGAGGGTATCAGGCTACTTTGGCTGCAAAGCAACGTGATCCCAGAGTGGATACCCGTTTTTATCATTTGCGGTTGACACCAAGTGTTGTGTACCAATTGAACGAAAAGCACACCTTTGGTGTCAGTTTAAAATATACATCCATCAAGGAGGATTCGAGAATGAGCAATGTGAATCAGTATGTCGATCAGGATTATTATCAATTATATGGACTGGGTACAGCCATCAAAGGGATTGGTAGTGGTGTGACGTCGAATTATGTTGGAGATTCTTGGGGAGGAGCTGTTCAGTATAATGTTGCTGTCGGTAATTTTGATGTATTGCTGGAAGGTAGTTATGACGTGAGAGCTGAGACAGTAGAGCAAAGTTTTACCAATCCTAAAAAGATAGCAGGGGTAAAGGATAAGGTGGCTAGAGTTCATGTGACCGCCAATCATACAGGTCATGTTTTTGGTAATTTCTTAAGATTGACCTATCAGCATGGGCATATGGATGGTATTCAGTATGTTTCTCAGCGTGATAACAGCGCCACTCAGCAGGGATGGATGGATTTGCATAAACATATCCGTTCCACTTATCAGCTACAGACTGCTTCTTTATCATATATTTTATCTAAGTTGAAAGGAATGGAATACAAATGGCAGTTGGAAGCAGGAGTTACGTATACCAGACAAGAAGATACTTATTTGATACCCCGTTCTGTGCAAAATGCAGAGAATATAATGTATCTGTTGAGAGGAAAGGAAAATATTGCATTGGGCAGTCGTTTGAATCGTCGTTTATTAATAGACCTGCATGTGGCATATAATCAGAATCTAAGTGGAATCTATTCGTATGGTGGAACGCATGCTGATTATCTTACTGTAACCGAACTACAGCAGGGACTTACAAATTATTATACCAGTGATTTCTGTAGCTTTGGAGGAGCTTTGACTTATTCTCAGCAGATACAGGCGCATAAGTCCATGAATCTTTTTGGAAAAATATCTTTTGATCGTATTGCTACTTCTGATTATGATTTTAAGGGACGTAGTTATTTGGCAGTTAGTTTAGGATGTAATTTTTAAATAATATTTCAAAAGAATGTATGGTTATGTATAGAGCAATTTTTGCATTTTTATTGCTATGTGGCGCATTAAAATCGTTGGCTCAGACATTTGTAAAACCAACCGTCAGAGTAAAAGATACGTCGTTTGCCATCATTGTAGATAAGAAAACGTATCAAGCTTGTGAAACGGAACTGAGAGCCTATCAGACTGTTTTAGGTGAAGAGGGGCTTCCTTCTTTTATCGTGTATAATCAATGGAAAACGCCGGAAGAAGTGAAGCATGTCATTACGAAACTTTATAAGAAAAAGAACCTGGAAGGTGTGGTGTTGGTAGGAGACATTCCTATACCTATGATTCGTAAAGCACAGCATCTGACCTCTGCTTTTAAAATGGACGAGCAGAAGTATAGTATGAGGGAATCTTCGGTACCTAGCGATCGTTATTACGATGACTTGGATCTGCAGTTCGATTTCTTGAAGCAAGATAGTATGGAAACCAATTTTTTCTATTATGACTTGGCAATAGAATCTCCGCAGCGGATTCAATGTGATCTTTATTCGGCTCGGATTAAGGCGATTGATAATGGTGAAGATCCATATGTACAGATAAGCCGTTATTTTCAGAAGGCTGTGGCTGCTCATCAATCAAGCGACATGTTGAATCAGTTTTTCTCTTATACTGGTGATGGATCTTATTCCAATTCTTTGACAGCTTGGGTTCCCGAAAGTTTTACGCTTCGGGAACAGATGCCGGGCGTGTTTGAACAGACAGGAAGAGCACGTTTTATCCGCTATAATTTTAGTGATTATCCCAAAGATGATGTGATTAACATGCTGAAACGTGATGATTTGGATTTGACAATCTTTCATGAGCATGGCATGCCAGACCGTCAGTATTTGTCGGGAAGCGCTGCCACTAATCTGTGGAATAAGCATGTAGAAGCGATTAAGTATTATTATAGAGAGCAGGCTCGTCGCCGGAAGGGAAATGAAAAATCATTAAAAGGACTATTGCAGGATATGCAGCAGAAATATGGTCTGGATTCTACTTGGATAGCTGGTTGGAATGATAGAAAAGTAATAGAAGCTGATTCTTTGTTGGATTTACGTACGGGTATTATTTTGTCTGAGGTAACTGAATTTAAACCTAATAGCAAGATGGTAATATTTGATGCTTGCTATAACGGTGATTTCAGAGAAAAAGATTACATAGCTGGACGTTATATTATGTCTGAAGGCAAATGTGTAACCACCTTTGCCAATTCGGTCAATGTGTTGCAGGATAAAATGGCTAATGAGTTGCTGGGATTATTAGCCATGGGAGCACGTGTAGGACAGTGGGCTCAACTTACCAATATTTTGGAATCTCATATCACAGGTGATCCCACGTTTCGATTTCAATCAATGAATGAAATTGATGTGTGTGAATTACTGAAAACCGATTATGAAGAAAATCGAACTTTACGGTGGTTAGAATCTCCTTATGCGGATATACAAAATTTGGCTTTGCATCTGCTGTATAGACATGGATATTCAGATATCTCCAAATTGCTAAGGCACACTTATGAGCATTCTCCATACAAGATGGTTCGCTATACATCTTTAGCTTTGCTGCAAAAACTGAATGATGAAAATTTTCGTGCCGTGTTGCCGCAAGCTTTAACCGATTCCTATGAGTTTATTCGCCGTTGTTCGGTACGTATGATGCAGCAAGTAGGATTAGATGAGTATGTATATCCCCAGATTAAAGCTTATGTGGAAGACCATTTATCCAAGCGTGTGGCATTTAATATAACCTTGGGTCTGCATGTGTTCCGTGAAGAAGCCGTAAATGAGGCCATCGAACGGGTGATGGCTGAAACACATGTTATCTTTGACAAAGAAAAGAGAAAGAAATCTCTTTATGAGGCTAGTAGAAAGCGTAGTATGCAGGAGGAATTATTGGATAAGAATCAGAATGAGCAATCGAGGATGCTGTATAGTAACTTTTTGCGTAATTACAATGCGCATGCTTGTGTAGATGGTCTGTTGAAGCTGCTGGTAGATGAAGATGAAAGTGAGATGCTTAAACGAAGTGTTTTGGATGCTTTAGCTTGGTTTACACATTCTTATCGCAAAACGGATATCTTGCAGGTATGTGACCGGATAAGGAAGGATAAAGAAGTTTCAACAGCTCTTCGTGATGAGGCAAATCGTACGTATTACCGACTAAAGAATTTGTAAGATTATGATAAAAAAAATATTATCTTGGGTTATTTTATCTCCATTGGCTATGCATGCTCAGACGGTTATAGTAGAGCCTATGGTTAAACAACCTACAGCGTTTGCTATTATAACAGATCAGACTACTTATGACCATACAAAAGAGGCATTGTTTCAGTATAAATCAGCGGTAGAAGCGGATGGACTGGCTACTTATCTGGTAAGTTCGGATTGGGACAATCCGGATGAAGTTAAGCAAGCTATTAGAAATTTATATAAACGGTGTCCTGCTTTAGAAGGGTTTGTGTTGGTAGGAGATATTCCTGTGGCATTTGTTAGAAATGCACAACATCTTACTACTGCTTTTAAAATGAATGAGAAGACTTTTGCTTGGCATCAGTCTTCGGTACCTACCGATCGTTTTTATGATGATTTGCACTTAGAGTTTGATTTTATCAAGCAGGATTCGTTGAATCCTACGCATTTTTATTACCAATTAAGAGAAACCAGTCCGCAGCAGTTGAATCCTACGTTTTATTCAGCGCGTATCAAGTATCCGGAGCAAAGAGGTGGGGATAAATATGCTGCCATTGCAGCTTATCTGAAAAAGGCGGCAGCAGCAAAAGCCGACAAGAAAAATCAAGTAGATCAAGTCTTTGCATTCAATGGTGGTTCTTATAATTCAGACTGTCTGATGGTATGGATGGATGATGAAAAGGCCTATAAAGAGAATTTTCCTTTAGCTTTTGGTAGGAAACAAGGTTTCAGACATTGGAATTTTAGGATGAATCACCCTATGAAATACCATATTTTCAATGAATTGCAGCGCAAGGATTTGGATATTTTCATGTTTCATGAGCACGGAATGCCCACTGGACAGCTTATTAATGACGAATTGGCTTGTACTCATTTTTATGATAGGTATAAGATGCTGAAGAGTTCATTGTATAATGCTGTAATGGGGCATGTCGGTAAACGTGATAAGGATACAGTACGCTTGCAAATGCAGCAGAAAAGACATCTGACGGATGAGTTCTTTAAGGATTTGGATGATTCTGTATTTTGGAACAATGATTCGACTCATTATGCGGATGAGCGTATTGTGACAGATGATATGCTGAAGTATCATTTGTCTACTAATCCTCGTTTTATAATGTTCGATGCTTGTTATAACGGTTCGTTTCATGAGAAAGATTATATAGCTGGGCATTATGTGTTCAATGATGGACAGACGATAGTAGCACAAGGTAATACTCGAAATGTTTTGCAGGATCGTTGGACTATTGAAATGCTCGGCTTGTTGTCGCATGGCATGAGAGTGGGGCAGTATAATAAGCTGATAGCTACCTTGGAAGGGCATCTTCTAGGTGATCCTACCTTTCGTTTTGCTCCGATAGAAGAAAACTCCTTGACTACAGATGTTACTTTACGTGCAGAGGATTCAAATTATTGGAAGCAATTGTTGGATAGTCCATATGCTGATGTGCAGTGTCTGGCTATGCGGATGTTGGCAGATGCAGATTCACAGAAAGAGTTAGCTCCTTTATTTTTAAGTATTTATAAGAACAGCTTATTGAATACTGTACGTATGGAGGCAATAAAACTGTTGAGCCGTTACCGTGACAGTCATTTCGTAGAGGCTTTGCGTTTGGGGTTGAATGATTCTTATGAAATGGTGGCTCGTCAGAGTGCGATTTATGCAGGTTTTGTAGGGGATGAAGTTTTATTGCCAGCTATTGTATATACTTTGATTGAGAACAACGAACGGTTGCGTGTACAGATGAGTGCCAATAAGGCATTAACGCTCTATCCGAAAGAAAAGGTATGGAAGGCCATTGAAGATTTTTATTTGAATGCAGACCGTATGCATAAGGAAGTAGAAAAAGAACGTTTGCTTCGTAGCTTGAATAAGACATGTATGCAAGCAGAGCAGTCGCATCAGATACTGATGGATGTTTCTATGCCTGACAGTAAACGTATCAGTGCTATTCGTAGCGTACGTAATTATCCTTATCATCCTTTGGTAGAAGATTACTTGAAAGTAGTAAAAGACCATCGGAATTCTTTAGAGGTAAGGGTAGTGATGGCTGAAGCATTGGGATGGTTCTCCTATTCAGTGCAACGTCTGAATATTTTGCAGTCGTTAAAGCAATGGATGCAATCAGAGGATTTACCTAAGGAACTGAGAGGGGAAATAGAACAGAGTATTAATAGATTAACCTTATGAATATGAAGAGTTTATGTGTTGTAATGATGGCCTTGTTGGCTGGAGAGTATGTGAAGGCACAGGTAGAAATTAGCCCTTCGGTAAAGACGAAGACTACGTTTGCTATTGTAGTCGATCAAAAAAGTTACGAAGCTGCTAAGCTGGAAATAGAGGCCTATCGTAATAGTGTGGAAAGAGATGGATTGGGTACGTATTTGTTAGTAGACGACTGGAAGCGTCCAGAGCCTATTCGGGAGAAGCTAAAAGAACTCCATGAACGTGACAAAGCTCCTTTGGAGGGTTGTGTGTTTGTCGGTGATATTCCTATTCCCATGATACGGGATGCTCATCATCTGTCTTCAGCTTTTAAAATGTCTCCTAAAGCTAATTGGCAGCGTTCTAGTATACCTTCCGATCGCTATTATGATGATTTTGGGTTGAACTTTGACTATCTCAAGCAAGATAGTTTGCTGCCCGATTATCATTATTTGTCGCTGCGTGCCGATTCTAAGCAATATATATCGCCGGATATATATTCAGCTCGTATTCGTCCGTTACGTTTAGAAGGAAAGGATCGCTATCAGATGTTGCGCGATTATTTAAAGAAGGTTGTTTCCGAAAAAAATAGAGTGAATGTGCTGGATCAGTTGACCATGGCTCGTGGACATGGCTATAATTCAGAAGACCGTTTGGCGTGGAGTGGTGAGCAATTAGCTTTGCGAGAACAATTACCTTCGGTCTTTCGTCCCGAAGGAACTGTGAAGTTTTATGATTTTGATATACGTTATCCTGCCAAGTCTCTCTATCTGAATGAAATTCAGCGAGAGGGGTTAGATGTGATGTTGTTTCACCATCACGGTGGCCCTACTATGCAGTATTTAAATGGTTATGAGAATGGTTCAGGAATTGATTTGAGTATTAAAAATATCAAACTGTTTCTCCGTAGTAAAGTATTTTCCTATGCTCAAAAGCATGGACGTGACAAGGCTGTTCAAAAATATTCTACACAATACGGTGTACCTGAAAGTTGGTGTGAGGAGGCTTTTGATGAGGATAAGATAAAAGCTGATTCTATCTTAAATCGCAATATGGATATTTATACTGACGATATTCATCAGCTCACCCCGAATGCCCGTTTTGTATTGTTTGATGCATGTTTTAATGGATCATTTCATCAAGATGATAATATAGCCGGTGCTTATATTTTCAATAAAGGAAAAACCATATGTACCATGGGATGTACTGTGAATACCGTACAGGATAAGTGGCCCGATGAATTTTTAGGCTTGTTGGCTGCTGGTATGCGCATTGGGCAGTTTACTCGGTTCACTTGTTATTTGGAAAATCATTTGACAGGCGATCCAACCTTTCATTTTACCAACAGTTCTTCTTTGAATATGGATATTAACCATTGTTTGGTGTTGAAGGAAGGAAAAGCTGGATTTTGGAAAAATCAGTTACATTCATCACTACCTGATATGCAAGCCATGGCTCTTCGTCAGTTATCAATGTTGGATGTTAAAGATTTGCCCGTTCTCTTAAATCGTATCTATCGGGAATCTTCGTATTTTGTTGTCCGGTTGGAGGCTCTACGCTTGTTGGCTTTAAATTACCCTAATGAGGCTGTAGAAGTGCTGAAATTGGCTATGAATGATAGTTATGAATTGATTCGTAGGTTTGCGGTAGATTATGTGGAAAAAAATGCTAATCCAGCTTTCATACCTGCATGGCTGGAAAATTACCTGCTCCGTGGCTATGAAAACCGCTATCATTTTAGATTCCTTAATAGTTTGAGTGCTTTCGATTATGAAGCAGCCTTGGCAGAACTGAAAGTTTTGACTGCAAGCGAAGTATTTTACGATACTTATTATGTAGATGAATTGTTTAGTCTCTTCCCTTTACAGCATCAACGTCTGGTCCGCGATTTGGGAGTGATGAGTAATCCAGACAGCAAACCTAAATATATTCGCCAGGAAATGAATGCCTTTCGCAATAACCCCGTTAGTATGGCCATAAAACCTTTATTGGATGTGCTGAAAGATGAAAGCAAATCAGAGGAACTTCGTGTGGCTGCTGCCGAAACATTGGGCTGGTATAATCTTTACTATCGTAAATCCGATATAATAGAAGCACTGCAAACTTTTAGCACGTCTAATTCAGCAGTAATGAAGGAGGTCAATAAAACCATTCATCGTTTAAAAAGTAAGAATAGGTAGATGATGCAAACTTAATTTTTAATTATTTTTGCAAACCAGAAGGGGCGGTTTTATGTTATAATTACGTATTATGACGTAAAATCGCTTTTTCGGTTAATTTACGAGAACTTCTGGTTAAATCAGGTTAACATCTTAGGAATGTTAATTAGGGAGTGTTAATTTTGTGACTATGAAAAAGTCTACAATTTGGATATTGGGTATAGTAATGGGGCTCTCTTTCCTAAGTCTGCTTTATTTGCAGATTGGGTATATTGAAGAGATGGTCAAGATGCGTAATGAACAGTTCGATGAATCTGTGAAGCGTGCCTTGATGGCAGCTTCAAAAGATGTGGAGTCGGCCGAAGTGGAGCGTTGGATTCGTGAGGATATTTCTGAAGCAGAGAAGCGTGCATGGGAATTGAGTTCACAGGGTTTTTCTGTACAGACTCATCAGTTTATGGTGATTTCACCTGATAGTACGCGTGTGGAGTGGAAGACGTTTACGAATAGACAGTCGCTTTTGCCGCGAGCCATGATTTCTAGAAAGCATGGCACCAAAACCATACCGCAAACTTCCCGTTCTTTAGTAGATGCAGTGAAGAACAGATATTTGTATCAGCGTGCCTTGATGGATGATGTGGTGTGGCAAATGATTTACCATGCCAGTAACAAGCCTATAGCCGAACGAGTGAATTTTAAAAATCTGGACCAGTATATCGGTTCGGGACTAATTGATAATGGAGTGGGGCTGAAGTACCATTTTAAGGTTATCGATCGTGATGGACATGAAGTGTATCGTTGTGCTGATTATACCGATGAGGGAAGTGAAAGTTCATATACACAGCCGTTGTTTTTGAATGACCCTCCGGCTCGAATGAGTATTATAAAGGTGCATTTCCCGGGGAAACAGGATTATATATTCGATGTGGTGCGCTTTATGATACCATCCTTGATTTTCACTTTTGTGTTGTTGATAACGTTTATTTTTACCATTTATATCGTGTTCAGGCAGAAGAAGCTGACGGAAATGAAGAACGACTTTATCAATAATATGACTCACGAATTCAAGACGCCTATATCGACCATTTCATTGGCTGCGCAAATGTTGAAAGACCCGGCTGTAGGTAAATCTCCGGCCATGTTCCAACACATTTCCGGGGTTATCAATGATGAGACTAAGCGTCTGCGTTTTCAGGTGGAAAAAGTGTTGCAGATGTCTATGTTCGACAGGCAGAAAGCAACCTTGAAGATGAAAGAACTGGATATTAATGAGTTGATTGCAGGAGTGATACACACGTTCACATTGAAGGTAGAGCGTTATAATGGAACCATACAGTCTGATTTGAAAGCTGATGATCCGATTATATTTGCCGATGAAATGCATATTACCAACGTGATATTCAATCTGATGGATAATGCTGTGAAGTATAAACGTCCGGATGTGGATTTGCAATTGATGGTTAAAACTTGGAATGAGTCAGGTAAGGTGATGATTTCTGTGCAAGACAACGGTTTGGGTATTAAGAAAGAAAATTTGAAAAAGATATTTGAGAAGTTCTATCGCGTGCATACAGGTAATCTGCACGATGTAAAAGGATTCGGCTTAGGATTGGCCTATGTGAAGAAAATCATTGTTGATCACAAAGGGGCTATTAGGGCTGAAAGTGAGCTGAATGTGGGAACTAAATTTATTATAGCATTACCTTTATTAAAAAATGATTGATATGGACGAAAAACTGCGTATTTTATTGTGCGAAGATGATGAGAATCTTGGCATGTTGTTGAGAGAATATTTACAGGCTAAGGGATATGCTGCAGAACTTTATCCGGATGGCGACGCAGGTTACAAGGCTTTTTTGAAGAATAAGTATGACTTGTGTGTGTTTGACGTAATGATGCCTAAGAAAGATGGATTCACCTTGGCGCAGGAGGTGCGCGCAGCTAATGCTGAGGTGCCTATCATTTTCTTAACGGCTAAGACTCTGAAAGATGATATCTTGGAAGGTTTTAAAATCGGTGCAGACGATTATATTACTAAGCCTTTCAGTATGGAGGAATTGACTTTCAGAATTGAAGCTATCCTTCGTAGAGTTCGTGGCAAGAAAAATAAAGAAAGCAATATATATAAGATTGGCAAGTTCACTTTCGATACTCAGAAACAGATTTTGTCTACTCCTGAAAAACAAACGAAGCTTACAACTAAGGAGTCTGAACTTTTAGGCTTGTTATGTGCACATGCCAATGAAATCCTTCAGCGTGATTTTGCTTTGAAAACAATTTGGATCGATGATAACTATTTCAATGCTCGCAGCATGGATGTATACATCACAAAGTTACGTAAGCATTTGAAGGAAGATGACTCAATCGAAATCATCAATATTCATGGTAAGGGATACAAATTGATTACTCCTGATCAGGAAGCATAAAGAGGAATACTCTTTTGCAATCACCTATATAGACCTGCATATAGGCAGGTTTCTCTTCTTTGTTAGTTATAGATGAAAGAAGGGAAATCTGTCTATAAGCAGGTCTTTAATTTTTTTTGTGTAGTAGAAATGCAATCATCTAGTCATTGCATCGTTAAGGAGTCTTAAGAATTTTGAAATTGGTATTCGTTTACTTTGCAGCCGAATTAATACTACAGTTATGAAACGGAAATTCTTAGAAAAATGTATGTTGTGTCTGGTAGCAGGATGGTTGTTCTGTGACTTGCCTATAATGGCTGCAAGCGGTGTATATCCGTCGGTTTCGGTAGATCAGGTCCGCGTGAAAATATTAGTGAGTGGTTCTGTGGTCGATGCAGCAGGCTACTCCTTGCCAGGGGCTACGGTACGTGAACGGGCTACTGGTAATGGTACGGTGACGAATATTGATGGGCATTTTTCCTTGTCTGTCTCTTCCGAAGCGTCGTTGGAGGTCAGTTATTTAGGCTTTGCTACTAAAGTGGTTCCAGTGGCGGGTGAGCAGGAACTGAAAATTGTGCTGGTAGAAGATGCAGCGGCTCTTGATGAAGTGGTAGTAGTGGGGTATGGCATTCAGAAAAAAGTCAATCTCTCGGGTTCGGTCGATCAGATTGGAGCCAAGGAATTGGAGAAACGTCCTGTGGCTGATTTATCTAGAGGGTTGCAAGGGATGATTCCTAATCTTAATATTGATTTCACCAGTGGTGAGCCGGGGCAGGCGGCCAATATCAATATTCGCGGTGAAGCATCTATCAATGGCGGAAGCCCTCTTATTCTCATTGACGGGGTTACAGCAGATGTGGAAGAGATGAATCGATTGTTACCAGAGGATATCGAGAGTCTTTCGGTTATGAAAGATGCTTCTTCTGCAGCTATTTATGGGGCGCGTGCCGCTTTCGGGGTGATTCTTATCACCACCAAGCATGGGAAAGGTGACCGTATTCATGTGGATTATAATAATCATTTTGGTTGGAAACGTCCTTCATCACTGACAGAGAAGACTTCCGATCCTTATATTTATCTGAAACTAAAGAATATTGCCGTGCTCAATACTCCCTGGAGTTCAGGACACGTTACCAGTGATGAGCGTTTGGAATGGGCTCGTCAACGTTCAGATAACCCAGGTGGAACAACTCCTGTACGATTGAATCCATTGGACGAGACGCAATGGGAGTATATGGGGAACCGAGATTGGACCCGGTATTATCTGAACAGAAGTACCTTTAGTCAGTCTCATCAGGTAGCTGTATCTGGAGCTACCGAAAAAACGCGTTTTTATCTTTCGGGTGGTTTCAATAATGAAGATGGGCTTTTCTCCGATATTGTGAAGAATGATCAGTACCGTCGTTATAGCATGCGCGCCAAGGTAAGCTACGATATTTGGAAATGGCTCACCTTATCTAACAATACTTCGTATGTGGTGACCGAACGCCGCAAACCTAGCTATTACAATATCTCTACTTTCTTTGATTTAGAACCTCACGATATGGACCGTAATCCTGACGGTACGTGGGCCAGTGGAGAATTAGGTGAAGCATTGGCACAGCTAGTGGATGGTGGAGAAGAAAAGACCGTCTATGGGCGTTTGCAAAGTACATTCTCGGGCGAAATGAATTTTTGGAAACGCATGTTTGTGGTCAACGTCAACTTTACTTTTATGAAAGGACACGAAGCTTATGACTGGTATAAGACGGCGTACAGTTTGGGGTATGGTCCTGATGATATTCGCGAGCAGGGTGAAAGTAGGGCATATAAAGGCAGTATAGACAATCTTTACACGGTTTTCGAAGTGTATGGTACCTTTGACAAACTATTTAAAGAACGTCATCATGTGACGGCTATTCTCGGATTTAATCAGGAATATAACCGTTCGGACAATTTTACGGCCGACCGTTATAATATTATTTCTAACGGCTTGCCTTCCATCGCTTTGTCATCGGGTGCACAATATGTTGATGAAACTTATACGGACTGGGCCATCCGAGGTTGTTTTTTCCGTGCTAACTATACCTATGATAACCGTTATATTTTGGAGATGAATGGCCGTTATGATGGAACATCACGCTTTCCGAAAAATAAGCGATTTGGCTTTTTCCCTTCGGGTTCGGTAGCATGGAGGGTAGATAGCGAATCCTTCTTTGATAGGTGGAAAGATATCTTTTCTCAGTTTAAGCTGCGTGCATCTTATGGTTCGCTGGGTAATCAGCTAGTAAGTGAGTATGGTTACATTCCTTTTATGAGTTCCCAATTAGGTGACTATATCATAGGTGGTGAATTGCAGCAGACTGTTACTTCGCCCGATTTGGTATCGCCCGATTATACTTGGGAGAGGGTGCAGACAATAAATGGAGGTATAGATCTGGGATTTCTTCGTAATAAATTGACGGTATCTTTCGATTTCTACCGTCGTGACACGAAAGGAATGTTAACCATGGGACGAGAACTTCCCGGAGTATTGGGTAAGGAAGAGCCGCAGGAGAATGCAGCCAATCTGAAAACCAGGGGATGGGAGCTCAGCATAGGCTATCAGGATGAGTTCCATTTGGCTGGAAAACCGTTGAATTGGGCTGCCCGCTTTGTTTTGTCAGACAGTCGCACTTGGATTACCAAGTTTGATAATCCTACTCGTAAACTGACTCAGTATTATGAAGGCCAGGAAATCGGAGAAATCTGGGGGCTGCAAAGCGATGGTCTGTTTTGCAGCAAAGATGAAATTGTAGCCTTGGATGAAACAGAAATCATTCCCTGGGGAGCACTTGAAATTGTGGAAGGCTGGCCCAAGTACAGGGATCTGAACGGTGACCACCGCATTACCAAGGGCTCTACTACTGTGGATGATCCAGGTGACTTGAGTATTATCGGTAACTCGTCGCCGCGATTCCGTTTCGGAGTGAATCTAAGTGCTGAATGGAATGGATTCGACGTGGCCGTTTTCCTGCAAGGTATTGCAAAGCGTGACTTTTATCCTCAAAGTTTTCTTTATTGGGGATTTTATCAGCAGCCTTATAGTGGCGGACAACTGCATACATTCGACTTCTATCGGCCTACTACCGACAGCGAGGTGGATATGGCCAAGCATTCACAGTCTTACATCGCTGCGGGATTGGCCAATCAGAATCTGAATTCCAAATTTCCAATCTTGCAGTCGTGGCTGGCAGATAAGAACCTAGGAACCGGCATCGATCAGTCTATGGGTATGGCCATTCCTCAGACAGGACACATGCTTAATGCCGCCTATCTGCGTGTGAAAAATATCACTATAGGCTATACACTTCCTCAAGAATGGGTGCGTAAAATTAAGCTTAACCGTGTACGTATGTTTGTCAGTGCTGATAATCTTTGTGAGTGGAGTGGAGTGAAACCTTACTTTGATCCTGAATCTATTACCGACACATCCGCTTTCGGCTATGTTTATCCCTTTAATCGTCAATATTCTTTCGGACTAAATGTAACATTCTAATTTTCAGAACAACAATGAAAAACTATATTTTATCCAGTTTGACTCTTTCAGGCATTCTGTTTTTGGCTTCCTCGTGCAATGATTCGTTTATGGAGCGGCAGCCTCAGACAGAAATCGGTGTTGATTCTTACTTTAATACTGAACGCGACCTGCAAATGTATTGCTACGGCTTGGTGAATACGCCGGGCTTCAGTTACGATTCCGATCAAGGTACCGACGACCAAGCTACCACCTCTACTGTTGAAATCAAGAATATCATGCTTTCACCGAACCCATCTTCGGTTACCATCAATGCCGGTTGGAGTTGGGAACGCCTTTATGATATCAACTTTTTTCTGACCCATTGCAACCGGGCCAACGTTACTCCTGAGGTGCTGGCACATTATGAGGGAATAGTTCGCTTCTATCGAGCAGAGTTTTATATGGATAAGGTGAAAACCTATTCTGATGTGCCATGGTATGACAAAGTACTCACTACCGACGATCCTGACCTTTACAAGGCCCGCGATTCGCGTGATATGGTTGTCGGCAAGATTTTCGAAGATTACCGTTTTGCTGCTGAACATGTGCAGGCCGATCAGCCGAAGGGCGCCATCAATCGCTGGATTGTGTTGGCCAAGATGGCCAGACATGCATTGTACGAAGGTACGTATCGTAAGTATCATGCTGAATTGAACTTGCAACATACTGCCGCTGATTATCTGCGCGTGGCTGCTGATGCAGCTTGGCAGATAATGCAGGAAGGTGGTTTCAACATCTACAATACGGGAAATCCGTATGAAGATTATTCTACTCTGTTCAACAGCCCTGACTTGACAGCTAATCCGGAGATGATTCAAGCCCGCTATTATGAGAACGACGTGGCTGAAAACGGGTTCTGGGCTTACATGTTCGGTAACTACATTCCTTGTCCCACAAAAGATCTTGTGCAGGCTTATTTGATGAAGGACGGTTCCTACTATTCTTCACAGCCTAATTACGCTACCCATCTGTTTGTAGAAGAGTTTAAAGGTCGCGACCCGCGTATGTATCAGACACTGGCTTATCCTGGTTGGGAATTGATTAATACCATGACTTATGCTACAGGAGCCGGAGTCTATGTGCAGGAACTCAACAAGAATTTCTCGGGCTATCATCAAATCAAGGGATTTCTCAATAACAAAGAAGAAAACTATTACGTAGGGATTGATTTTCCTGTGATACGTTATGCAGAAGTGTTGCTGACTTATGCTGAAGCAAAAGCTGAACTGGGCGAACTGACTCAGAATGTATTGGACCTGACGGTAAACTTGTTGCGCGATCGTGCCGGACTGCCTCACTTGCAGATGAATCCGCCTATTGATCTTGTGATGGCAGAAGCTTTTCCGGGAGTTGAATCAACCTTGCTTGAAATTCGCCGTGAACGCCGTGTAGAATTAGTGTTCGAAGGTTTCCGATTTGATGATTTGATGCGTTGGCATGCGGGGAAACTGTTGGAGCATGAACCTGAAGGACTTTATTTCCCCAGTCTGGGCAAGTTCGACCTAACCGGCGATGGTATAGAGGATATTTATCTGATACCTTCTTCCCAATCCATTCCTGCTGAGGAAAACAAGGAAGTAAATTCTCTGGGTAAGAAACTGGCCTATTATCGTACCGGAACCATTGACGACCAAAATGCTACTGTTTACTTGAGTGATGGAGATCATGGTACCATCCAAACCGTTAAGGATATGGGTGTTTTCCAGGAACCGAAGTTTTATTATCGTCCTATTCCTCGTCATGAGATGGATTTGAATTCAAATTTGGGACCGCAACTTTTCGGCTGGGAGTAACAGCTCATTTAAACAGACAATCTTATATGAACCATTATTTTTAAATGATATTCACATGAAAACAAATCTTCTATCTATGTGGACAACTGTATGCTGCGGGCTTTTGTGTCTGGTCTCTTGTCAGCAGACTGCCTCGCAGAAGCCGTTGCAACAGCCTGCCACCAAACTTACGTTTGCTTATCTGACCGATGTGCATCTGAATAAAGATAACAAGGGCCGTGGTAATGAAGGCTTGCAAAAAGCCTTGAAAGTGGCAGCCGAAAAGGGTGCCGAGTTTGTGCTCTTTGGCGGTGATAATGCCGATACAGACCGACTAGGAGAGGCTGAAGTAACAGCTGATACTTTGCACGCCCGTTTTATACGTCTGGTGCAGGAAGCCGGACTGCCTGCTCATTATACCATCGGCAACCATGACCGTTTCTACATTTCCGGCGGCCAAACCGATACCTTAGGCTTCAAGATGTTTGAGAAACATTATGGAAAGACCTATGGGTCGTTTACTCAGAAAGGTGTTCATTTTGTCATCCTCAACAGCCTTTATTCGCAGGGAGAAAATGCTCCCTATAGTGTGGGAGCCGAGCAGTTGGCTTGGTTGAAAGCTGACCTGGACACGATTGACCGGCAGACACCTGTCATCGTTTCACTTCATGTACCTATGTTGTCACTCTATTATCCGGTGGTGGAAGGTACTATGAAAGCGTGGGATATGATTGCCGACAGCAAGGCTGTGGCGGATGTGCTGAAGGAATATAACACGCAATTGGTTCTGCAGGGACACCAGCATATATACGAGCAGATACAGGAACGGGATTTATGGTTTGTTACTGCCGGGGCTGTATCAGCATTTTGGTGGCAAGGACGTTTTCTTACCACAGAGGAAGGCTTTCTGCTGGTCAAGGTAGACGAACACAACCGTCTTTCCTGGGAGTATGTGGATTATGGATGGCAAGTAGTAGGAAAATAAGTTATAGAGAATGAAAACAATGAGAACAAAACAATGGTTGATGACGGCAGCACTGACTGCCGCATGCTGGAACGGAATGGTTGCCCAGCAAATTGTAGAACTGCCCGACCGGGTGAAGATGGGGCAGGAGAGAGTAAAAGTGCGTCGTGATATCCAGTTGCCGCAGATTGATGAATTTCATCTGTTGAAATGTGATTTTCATATTCATACAGTCTTTTCCGATGGAATTGTGTGGCCTTCGCTACGTGTCAGTGAGGCGTGGGAGGAAGGGTTGGATGTCATTGCGCTCAGCGATCATGTGGAGGGACAGCCTGCTCGTGAAGGAATCATGAAGGGTGACCTAAATCTGGCTTTTAAGAATGCCGAAGAAGAGGCTTTGCGTCGCGGCATTATCCTAATTAAAGGAGCTGAAATCAGCCGCTCTATGCCTCCCGGACACCTAAACGCTCTTTTTCTGAACGATGTGGATGCTTTGCAGAAGCTGGATGTGACCGATGCGTTGCGTGAAGCACGCCGGCAAGGAGCTTATATTTTCTGGAATCATCCGGGTTGGAATGTCAAAGAAGTGAAATGGCACGATTTGCATGAACAGCTTTGGAAAGAGAACCTGATTCATGGTATCGAAGTCTTTAATGAATTTGAGTGGTATCCTAAAGCTTTGGAATGGGCCAAGGAGAAAAAACTTACCCTGATGGCTAATACTGACGTGCATGACGTTATAGAACGCTTATACGATAAGAATCAAGTGTCTCACCGGCCTCTGACTCTGGTTCTGGCCAAAGAGAATACTGCCTCTGCCATTCAGGATGCGCTGTTTGCCGGGCGCACTTTTCTGTGGTTCTACGACACTCTGATGGGTAGTGAAGAATATCTGATGAAATTTTTTCAGGGGGCCGTACGCGTGCAGCCTGCCCATTATGCTACAGAGAGTGTAGAGTATGTTACCATAACCAATACGTGCGATGTTCCTTTCAGGTTGAAGGCAATATCCGATGCCAAAGGTTATCCGTCGGCCATTCATCTTCCGGCAAGATCCTCGGTGGTTGTGGCAGTACCCAAGAACAGCAAGGCTTCTGTTACCTATGAAGTAATCAATCTGCTTACAGCCTATCAGCAGGGTATTGAAGTCGTATTGTTTTAGAACGAACGATTGTATATAAGGATGAGGGGGTATGTTGGTGTGCTCCCTCTTTTTTTTAGGGTATATATCGGAATGCACTTGCTATGTCACTGCTATTTGAAGAGTCTTTCATAATACACCTTCCGAAAGTAGTTTCTTTTCCGGCCAGATAAAACGGCTCTCGGCAATGGTGTAGGGCAGCTGTTTTCACGATGAGATGGTAGGAATGGTGAAGCAGGAGATTCATCTATATGAAAATAGGAGATAAATGCCTGTTGCAGGTATTTATCTCCTATTTAATTTTCTTTTGAATTTTAATCGGCAATCTGCTTATTGATAACAATGTAAGAAACCAATCCTACTACAATCAGTGTAGCTGATGAACCTAAAATGGTGTTGTTGTTTACATTGCCTGTAAAAGCGCATGCAATTAGGATGATTGCTCCTAGCAAGATTAAAATCAATCCCAGATTTTTTAATAAGCCTTTCATGTGTGTGTATTTTAATAGATTATTTATATTCTTCTCAATCTTGCACAAAGAAAAGCATAATTCTTTAACAAGCGAAATTATTTATGCAAAAAAACTATATTTTAGCCAAGAAAGCTGCTTCACAGGTTAGTAATTGCAGTCTGATGACGTATGGGTTAATCTTTTGTATTGTAAAACACCTTTTTAAGAAGGGCTTGTCCCACGCTTAGTTCTTCAAGTGTTACACCTCGAAGGGCTTCTTTCAGTGTGAGATTGGCTATAAGACGCGCCTTTTCTTCCAGTTCTTTACCATCTTTGGTTAGGTGAATCAGGTTCGTGCGTCGGTCGCGTTTGTCAGAGATGCGTACCACCAGATGTTGGCGTTCCATATTGTCAATGAGGCGCGTCATGCTGGGTTTGTCTTTAAAAGTTGCATTACACAATTCCTGCTGGGTTACCCCATCTTTTTCCCATAAGAAGATAAGTACTGTCCATTGTTCTGGAGTAATTTCCAAGCCTTGTTGGCGAAAGTTGCGAGATAACTTCCGGTTGATGGCAGCTGATACTTTTCCGTTGAGAATGGCAAAAATTAGTTGGATATCGAAGTTGAATTGTTCTATCATAAATTATTGTTTAAGCAACTTTGCAAAGATACGGCAACTTGTAGAAAAACCAAAATCTTAGGAGGATTTTTTGTAGTTTCCAATTAAATGACTACCTTTGCACCCGCAATTTAATAAACAAATCATTTATTAATTAATTAAAAGTATATGAATCAATACGAAACCGTTTTCATTTTGACTCCCGTTTTGTCTGATGTTCAGATGAAGGAAGCGGTAGAAAAATTCAAAGGCATCCTGACTGCTGAAGGTGCTGAGATCGTAAATGAAGAAAACTGGGGACTGAAGAAGTTGGCTTATCCTATCCAGAAAAAGTCTACTGGTTTCTATCAGCTGATTGAGTTCAATGCAGAACCGTCTGTAATTGAAAAATTGGAAGTAAACTTCCGTCGTGATGAGCGTGTTATCCGTTTCTTGACTTTCAAACAAGACAAGTATGCTGCAGAATACGCTGTAAAGAGAAGAAGTGTTAAATCAACTAAAAAGGAGGATTAATCATGGCACAACAAGTTCAATCAGAAATCAGATATTTAACTCCGCCCTCAGTAGACGTTAAGAAGAAAAAATACTGCCGTTTCAAAAAGAGCGGTATCAAGTACATCGACTACAAAGATCCTGAATTCTTGAAGAAGTTCTTGAATGAACAGGGTAAGATTCTTCCGCGTCGTATCACTGGTACTTCTTTGAAGTTCCAACGTCGTGTAGCTCAAGCTGTGAAAAGAGCACGTCATTTGGCGCTGCTTCCTTATGTAACTGACATGATGAAATAATAGGAGGAGGAATAGTATGGAAATTATATTGAAAGAAGACGTAATTAACTTGGGTTATAAGAACGATATCGTAAACGTGAAATCCGGTTACGGTCGTAACTACCTTATTCCGACTGGTAAAGCTGTTATCGCTTCTCCTGCTGCTAAGAAAATGTTGGCTGAAGAATTGAAGCAACGTGCTCACAAGTTGGAGAAAATTAAAAAGGATGCTGAAGAATTGGCTGCTAAACTCGAAGGTGTATCATTGACTATTGCTACAAAAGTTAGCTCTACAGGTACTATCTTTGGTTCAGTAAGCAATATTCAGATTGCTGAAGAGCTCGCTAAATTGGGTCATGAAATTGACCGTAAGATCATCGTTGTAAAAGACGCTGTGAAAGAAGTGGGCAGCTACAAGGCTATCGTAAAACTGCATAAGGAAGTATCTGTTGAGATTCCTTTCGAAGTAGTTGCTGAAGAAGCTTAATCTATTTATAGATAAATGTTAAGGGGAGTGCATTTTGATGCACTCCCCTTTTTTGTGAATAGATGGAATTACATAGGACTGCGACTTTTTGAAGACATTATTTCTGTAGAAGACAGCTACGCGCAAGTTAGAACGTTTGTTCCTCAAAAAAGCGCAAACGTCTGCGCAAATCATTGATTTCCTGTTGCATTATTTCCATGCGATGCAGTAAATGATGAATAGCATCAATTCCTTCCATGTTGATGGAAAGGTCATAATACATACGGCAGTAGCGTTCCACATTTGGTAATTCGGAAAAAGGCAAACATTTTTTTCCGCAAACTACTTGGGTGGTTATCAATCCGCCCTCTTGCAACATTTCAATAAATGACGGTTCTACATGACACTTATTGCAGTATTCGCTGATAATGATTAATTCGTCTTCCATAAACACTTTCATTTAATTGTTCATACTTTGAATCTGTCGTAGTAAATCTTTTTGCTTATCCGACAAATTGACAGGTAGTTTTACAGAGTAAGTCACAATCAAGTCGCCGTATTCCCCCTCTTTCTTATAGATAGGGAAGCCTTTGCCCTTGATTTTCACCTTAGTACCATTTTGCGTTTCGGGTCTGATTTTCAACTTCACTTGTCCATTGAGTGTATCTACCAGCTGTTCGCCTCCTAACAAAGCGGTGTAAAGGTCGATTGTAATCTCCTCATACAAATCATCGCCCAAACGCTTGAATTGAGCATCGTCGGATATGACAAATGTGAGATAAAGGTCACCTGCCGGTCCTCCGTTCATGCCTTCCCCTCCATAACCTTTAAGCTTGATGGTTTGTCCGTTGGATATGCCGGCAGGAATTGTGATTCGCACATTTTTTCCGTTGACTGTCAGAATCTGCTTATGTGTCTGAGCAGCTTCACGTAACGTCAAATTCAAATCGGCATGAAAATCCTGTCCTCGGAAACCGGCATTCGTATCGCCATAGCTACGATGTCCAAACATTTGCTCAAAGAAGTCAGAAAATTCGCCATGTTGGCTGCCTGTGAATTCTTGTCCGTCAGAAGAGTACCAATAAGTACCATTGCCATCTGTAGAGAACCCGCCTTCGGTATTGCCAAATCCTCCGGATTGTTGCCGACGGGCTTGTTTTTGAGCTTCAAATTCGTCGGCATGCTTCCAATGTTCTCCATACTCATCATACTTCTTTCTCTTTTCAGGGTCGCTCAATACTTCATTTGCTTCATTGATAGCCTGAAACTTATCTTTGGCAGTAGGATCGTTAGGATTCAGGTCAGGGTGATATTTTCGCGCCAATTTTCTGAAGGCCTTTTTTATATCATCCTGAGATGCCGTTTTGTCCACTCCAAGAACTTGATAGTAATCGATATAAGCCATAGTTATTAGTTTCTATTTACGTTATCCTGTATACAAATAACACACCATTAGTTAAAAGAATGGATTAAAAAATGTGAATTTACGTTCGTTTTAGCATACATTATATCGAATCATTCTGGGTAAGGTTTTATGGAGAACCCGAATAAATCTTTCATGTCTTGATTATCAAGTCGTAGGGGCTGGATTCTTATGGATAAAGGTAGGACTGTTTGTTTGAGGGCACAAAAAAAAGCCTGTCGTGCCTTTATTGCACGTCAGACTTTCATACTGTTTTTTTTCTTGCTGCTGAATTATTCAGCTACAACAGCTGCACTGTCGCTAGCTGTAGTGTCAGCCTGAGCTTCTGCTTCAGCTGCAGCAGCTTGAACGGCTGCGATAGAGTCAGCGATGCGGATTGAGTCTGCAGTTGCTTGTTCTGCGTTAGCTGCTTTGTTACCACCACAAGATGCGAAAGATACTGCTACGACAGCTGCTGCCATCAAAACTAATTTTTTCATTTTCTTTGTCTTTAAATTGTAATACAATCATTTGCTTTATTAAAACGTTGCAAAGGTATATACTTTTTAAATACGTTGTTCTTAAATCGCTGCTTTTTTTTAGGCTTTTTTTTAATATTATTTGTAACATATCCTTATCTAGCTTATTATCAATTAGATAAGAATATGCTACAAAACATATTTCTCGTTATTTCTTGATTGCTTTATTGTTCAGCAATGCTGTTGTACAGGTATCGTTTGATGCTTCTTTTGGGTGTTTTTTCAAATTCAGTGGGATATAGCTGAATTTGAGCCACCTTTTCGTAGGCTGCTACGCTACCGTTCAGATTTTTCAGATTTTCATCCATAATGGTCTTCAGACTTTCCGGGTTGTTTAATCCCAATGAGTCTAGTGCTTCATAGTCGGCATATACCAGAGCTATGAGTTTTTTGTTGCGTTCTATGATGAGGCTTTCCAGTACAAAAGGCATGTTGTTCAGTCTGGCTTCAATTTCTTCTGGGAAGATATTCTGTCCGCTCGAACTTAAGATCATGGTTTTGCTTCGTCCACGTATAAAGAGGTTGTTATTTACATCCAGCGTACCTAAGTCGCCTGTTCGCAACCATCCATCTTCCGTAAAAGCCTCTTTGGTAGCTTCTGGATTTTTGTAATAGCCCACCATTACATTTTCTCCGCGTACTTGAATTTCTCCCAGTTCATCTTCCGGTTTTTCCTTGCAGATGCGTGCTTCCATAATGCCGTCTAGTACCCGTCCGGATGAGGTAGGTATAAATTCATTCCAGGGAGCATAGCTGATAAGCGGTGCGCACTCAGTCATTCCATATCCTATGGTAAACGGAAATTTGATGCGGTGGAAGAAGGCTTCTACTTCAGGGTTCATAGCAGCTCCGCCGATGATGATTTCTTTGAATCGTCCGCCCAATGCTTCTACCAGTTTCTTGCGTATTTGTCCGTAGATTTGATTGTCCAGCAATGGGATGTTCAATGCCCATTTCATGCTGCGTTTGTTCAAGATAGGTTGGATTACGTTTTTATAAATCTTTTCTATCACCAATGGTACAGTAATGATGAGGTTAGGTTTTACTTCCTCGAATGCCTTCATTAGAATTTTCGGCGATGGAATTTTGCCCAGCAGAGTGACGTGTGTTCCCACGGCTGTAGCAGTAAGGAAGTCGAATGCGCACCCATAGGCATGTGCCAAGGGTAGGAAAGATAATACTTTGTCACCTTTGTTTAGCAAGTGAGTACGGATGCCAAACGTCACATTTCCTGCCAGGTTGTTTCCCGTAAGCATTACCCCCTTACTGAATCCGGTAGTACCTGATGTATAGTTCAGTAGCATTACCTTTTCGTTGCCCAGTTCGGTATATACAACATCCTCTTGGCTGAATCCGTTAGGATATGTTTCCTCCATGGTGCTGTTCATATTTTTTAGGAACCGCTGTATAGTTTCCCCGTCACGTTGATACAAGCATCGGAAATCGTTTAGCGAGAATACTCCCCTAAGTCCGGTTAGTCTGTCTTCCTCCAGATGTTCCCAAATGAGGTCACTGGTAAAGAGGAATGTCGATTCAGAGTGGTTTACGATGTGGTGTACGTCGTTTGGATTGAAATCCTGCAGAATAGGCACCACGATAGCTCCATACGTCACCGTAGCCATATACGCTATGCACCAGCGTGCGTTGTTCTTGCCGATGATGGAAATCTTGTCGCCGCGGCGTAGCTGGCAGTGCTTGAAGAGCAAGTGCAGTTTGGCTATTTCTTGCGCTACTTCACCATAGGTATAACTATTGTTTTCACCATAGTCTGTATAACACGGAAGGTCCCAATTTTCACGGAAGCTACGTTCGTATAGCTTGATAAAGTTTTCTGTAATCATTGCACAAAAGTTTGTTGAATGTGCAAAAGTAGGAAAAATCCACTAATAATGTATATATTTGCATCCGAAAAAGTATGAGATACCTATGATAGATACTAATATTTTCCAGAATAAGACAGCGGTTTACTATACGCTGGGGTGTAAATTGAATTTTGCCGAGACTTCTACTATTGGTCAGTTGTTGCGTGAAGCTGGTGTACGTACCGCCCGTAAGGGTGAGCAGGCCGATATTTGTGTGGTCAATACCTGTTCTGTGACCGAAGTGGCTGATAAGAAATGTCGCCAAGCCATTCATCGCCTGGTGAAGCAGCATCCGGGAGCCTTTGTTGTGGTAACGGGTTGCTATGCACAGTTGAAGCCCGATACCGTAGCCAAGATAGAAGGAGTAGATATAGTGTTGGGAGCTGAGCAGAAGAAAGATCTGCTGCATTACTTGGGTAATCTGCAGAAGCATCAGGTTGGTGAAGCGTATACTTCGCCTTTGAAAGACATCCGTTCGTTTGCTCCCTCGTGTTCCAGGGGCGACCGTACGCGTTTCTTCCTGAAAGTGCAGGACGGTTGTGATTACTACTGTTCGTATTGTACCATTCCTTTCGCCCGCGGGCGTAGTCGTAATGGCAGCATTGCATCGTTGGTGCAGCAAGCTCGCGAAGCCGCTGCTCAGGGGGGGAAGGAGATTGTCATTACGGGCGTAAACATAGGCGATTTTGGCAAGTCTACCGGAGAAACTTTTTTTGATTTAGTGAAGGCATTGGACGAAGTTGAGGGCATTGAGCGTTATCGAATATCCTCTATTGAACCCAATTTGCTCACGGATGAAATCATTGATTTTGTGGCTCGTTCCAAGCGATTCATGCCCCATTTCCATATTCCGTTGCAGTCGGGCTGCGATGAAGTGCTGAAACTGATGCGTCGTCGCTATGACACCGCTTTGTTTGCATCGAAAGTACACCGCATCAAGCAAGTGATGCCCGATGCCTTTATTGGGGTGGATGTTATTGTAGGTACGCGCGGAGAGACCGAGGAATATTTTGAGCAGGCTTACGATTTTATCAAGGGACTGGACGTCACCCAGCTGCACGTGTTCAGTTATTCCGAACGTCCGGGTACCCAGGCTTTGAAGATAGATCATGTGGTCTCTCCTGAAGAGAAGCATCGCAGAAGCCAGCGTCTGTTGGAATTATCGGACCAGAAGACCCACGCTTTCTATGCCCGCCACATCGGGCAAACCTTGCCGGTACTGCTGGAGCGCTCCAAGGCTGGTGCGCCGATGCATGGATTTACGCCGAATTACATCCGTGTGGAAGTGCCTCACAATGATGCGCTCGATAACCTGGTGATACCGTTTACTTTGGGAGAATTTAACGACGACCATACCGCGCTGCAGGGTAGCGAGGCTTCATCCATCTAAGTCAGAGTTGATATGAAAGATAAATTGGTTTATTGGCTGACTTATGCAGTCATGTGGCTGTTGGCCTCTTTGCCCTTTCGCATTATCTATGTGCTGTCTGATGCACTCTGCTTCTTGTTGCATCGCCTGGTACATTATCGTCTGCGTGTGGTTCGCACTAATCTGCGGAATTCTTTTCCAGAGAAATCTGCAGCAGAACTTCGGGTTATCGAACATGATTTCTATCACTATATCTGTGATTATATGCTCGAGGAAATCAAGATGCTGCGCATGTCGTTCGACGAACTGACTCGCCGCATGCAGTACGAGAATAAGGATACCTATTTGCAGATGATAGAGAAGCATGGCGGCATCGTATTGCTGATTCCTCATTATGCTAATTTTGAGTGGATTACTGGTATGGGTTCTATCATGCATCCCGATGATGTGCCGGTGCAGGTATATAAACCGTTGCACAACAAGTATTTGGATGAACTGTTCAAGCGTATTCGTTCCCGGTTTGGCGGATACAATGTGCCCAAGCACTCTATGGCGCGCGAGATGGTGAATCTGCGTCGTGCCCAGAAGCGTTTCGCTATCGGACTCATTACCGACCAGTCGCCCAATTTGAGCGAAGCACACTATTGGACTGAATTTCTGCATCAGGATACTGTCTTTATGGACGGCGCCGAACGCATTGCCAAAATGATGGATTTTCCGGTGTTCTATTGCGATTTGTATCGTGTGAAGCGGGGCTATTGCAGGGTGAAGTTCGAACTGGTAACCGAATTCCCAAAGACTACAGAAGCGGGAGAGATTACCGAATGTTTTGCCCGCAGGCTGGAGCAGACCATCCGGCGTGCACCGGCCTATTGGTTCTGGTCGCACAAACGTTGGAAACTGAAACGAGAAGATGTAGTACGCCATGGATAAGGTAGCGGTGGTTATATTAAACTGGAACGGGGCTGATATGCTCCGTACCTTTTTGCCGTCGGTAGTGCGTTATAGCCAGGCAGATGGTGTACAGGTGTATGTGGCCGATAATGGTTCTACAGATAATTCTGTAGAGCTGCTTTATCGGGAATTTCCTACTGTGGGCCGCATTGTATTGCCGAAGAACTACGGCTTTGCCGAGGGGTATAACCAGGCTTTGCAGCAGATAGAGGCAGAATACGTGGTGCTGCTGAATTCCGATGTAGAGGTGACCGACCAGTGGCTCACGCCGCTGGTGCAATATATGGATGCCCATGCCGAGGTGGCTGCTTGTCAGCCCAAGATACGTAGCTGGAGGCACAAAGGACAGTTCGAGTATGCCGGTGCTGCCGGTGGTTTTATCGACCGATACGGGTATCCGTTTTGCAGGGGGCGTATCATGGGTGAGGTAGAAGAAGACAGCGGACAGTACGACCAGGTATGTCCGGTGTTTTGGGCCACGGGAGCAGCGCTCTTCATCCGCTTGTCGGAGTATCGACAGGTAGGCGGACTGGATGGATCATTCTTTGCCCATATGGAGGAAATCGATCTCTGCTGGCGGCTTCGTGCCAGGGGCAGGAAGTTGGTCTGTATTCCCCAAAGTGTAGTGTATCATGTAGGCGGCGCCACTCTGCAAAAGGAAAATCCCCGGAAAACTTATCTCAATTTCCGCAACAATCTCTTGATGCTGTATAAGAACCTGCCCGATTGCGAGTTGAAGTCGGTGATGCGTATGCGTAGGCTACTCGATTATGTAGCAGTTTTGCATTTTCTTCTGCAGGGTAATGCATCCAATGCCCGGGCTGTGATTCGGGCGCGTAAGGATTATGGTGCGATGCGTGCTGCTTTGGCTCCTCTTCGTGCAGAGAATTTGCGTCACACGGTAGCGCCTGTTATTCCGGAGCGGATGAAGGGCAGCTTGTTGTTGCAGTTCTATCTCAAGGGAAAAAAGTATTTCAGCCAATATCCTTTTCCCTTTTTATAAACGAAAAGTTTCCGGGCAGATGCTGCCGGCCCATAGCTACTCTTTGGTTGGTCTGTAGCTGGTCTTTTGCCAGCTTACAGATTAGCTATCGTTTCTTTGTCGCTCAGTATGGGAGCTGGTAGGGGAATGATTTCTTTAGTTCCATGCCCCCGCGCATTTACCCCAGCAGCGACAGTTCTCTGCGGTTGCAGCAGAGTTCCACGCCGGCCGTACGGATATCGGCCCCCATGGGTGGATTCCGTTTGGCCAATTTCAGTTCCAGTTGCTGAATGGCCGGAAAATTTCTCAGTAGCCTTTTGGCTATTCTGCCTGCCACGTGCTCCAGCAGCTTAGATGGAATCGCCATTTCGGCTTTCACCGTTTCATATACATCGGCATAACTCACGGTGTCGTTTACATCGTCTGTCCGCATGGCCCGGGAGATATCTACCTGCATGCGCAGACTGATGGTATATTCATTGCCTACCAAGGTCTCTTGCTCGCCTACACCGTGATAGGCATAGCAATGTAATTGGTCTAGAAAAATAGTGCTTTGCATCTTCTTTTTAATAATTAAGGGGATAAGAGATTCCCTGTTTGTATTCATTTCACGGTCAAAGATACGGAGTTTTTTCAAATTATAGGGAAATCCCTATCAAGCTTTGGGGAAAATCTGCCCGACAAACCCTCTTATCTTGCTATCTTTGTAGCGTACTCTAGAATATCCATGCTTAACTGATGAATGATATGAAAAAGATAGCATTTTTACTTTTGTTATTGGGTGGTCTGCCCTTCATGTTGGCGGCGCAGAGCGTTGACGATGACCTTTATTACGTTCCCTCCAAGCGGAAAGTGGTGAAGAAAGAAGAGGTTCGCAAGGAACCGGCCCGGCAGACGGTAGTAGTGGAAAGCCATGCACCGGCTACAGTGGTGGCATCCGATGATCAGACGGCCATTGTGGTACGCAGCCGCAAATCCCGCTCACGCGACGTAGATGAATATAACCGCCGTTACGATTCGAAAGATTATTCGTTCTCTCGTGAAGACCAGACGCTTTATATCGATGAGCGCGATGACGATGATTTAGACGGTGAGTGGGTCAATGGTTTTGAAGGGTCGCAAGACGACTTTGAGTATGCCACTCGCATCATCCGTTTTCGCAATCCGCGCTTTGCTGTAAGTATCGGCAGTCCGTATTACTGGGACATCGTCTACGGACTGAACTCATGGGAATGGAATGTCTATACCGACGGCTTTTATGCTTATGCCTTCCCTACCTTCAGTAACCGTTTGTGGTGGGATTGGCGTTATGGTTCTTATGGTTGGGGCTGGGGATACCCTTCTTCCTATTATAGCTGGGGAGGCTGGTATGGGCCGAGTTGGAGTTTCAGTTGGGGCTGGCACAGTGGCTGGTGGGGACATCCGCACTACCATCATCACCATTATCACCCGCATTACCATTATCATCCGCACTATCATCCGGGCGGACATTGGGGTGGCCCTTATTGGAGCGATCGCACCTATACCAATCGTCGCTCCATCAGTGCACAGCGTCCGGTCACAGGCAGTCGTATTTCAGCCGGTTCATCTCGTCGGGGTGCCACTACTGCTACTCGCGGCAGCAGTTCGTCGCGTAGGGTAGTGGGTACGCGTTCTTCTACCTCTACTCGTAGCAGCAGCATCCGTACCGATGCCGGTTCTTCTCGTCGCAGCACGTATACGCGTCCCAGCAGCACGCGTAGCAGTTCCAGCAGTGTACGTGTGCGCAGCAGCCGTGCAGCCGAAGGCACGCGTTCTTCTGTCAGAAGTTCCTCACGTGGTAATTCTACCTATACGCGTGGTTCCAGTTCTTCCCGCGGCAGCAGTCAGATGAATACGCGCAGCCATTCCAGCCGTCGTTCAGAAGGCACCACACGTTCCTATAACAGCAGTCGTTCTTCATCTAGCCGGTCCAGCTATTCTTCGGGCGGAGGTTCTTATTCACGTTCCGGTTCTTACAGCGGTGGTGGAGGCTCTACTCGTTCCAGCCGTAGCAGTTCACGAGGCAGATGATTGGATTAAATCATTCATAAAAACTTGAATTATGAGACGAAAAATGATGATAGCAACCCTGGCTTTCCTGTCGGCTATGGGTATGCGTGCACAGACCATATACGATGGTGTGGGTCTGACAGACAGAGATTTGAACGGTACAGCCCGCTTTGTGGGGATGGGGGGAGCTATGGGAGCTCTCGGAGGCGATCTTTCTACCATCGGAGTGAATCCGGCTGGTCTGGGGGTATTTCGCAGCTACGAGGCAGCCGTTTCATTTGGCCTTTCTTCGTATGGCAACGAGGCTAAGTATGCCGGCAAGGAATTTACCTCCGACAAGTTCCGTGGCGATTTCAACAGTGCCGGTGTGGTGATAGCTACCAAGATAGGCAATACCACTCCTCTGCGTTATGTGAATTTCGGTATTAATTATCAGCGGGTAAAGTCGTTCCACCGGGATATACAGATGAACGGAGAATTGAACGGTTTCACGCAGACCTCCCTGATGGCCAACCAGGCAGCCGGTATCCATAATTGGAAAAATTCATATACCAATCCCGAAATAGGCTGGCTCTCTGCCTTGGCTTACGACGGCTATCTGATTACCGACCTCATTTCTCAGCCCGATTTGGACAAACTCTTGCAAGCCAATCCGAATTTCAACAATTACAAGCCCTATATGGATGGCAATAAGCAGGTAACCAATCTGAAAGGCGACAAGATGTATTACACACCGGGCGATTATGTAGGTATGTATAGCGGCGGGTTTGCCGACTTTCGTTCGCAGGAGCGGGGTGGGATAGACCGCTTCGACTTCAACGTGGCTTTCAATCTCAGTGATCGTGTCTATCTGGGTATGACTATCGGTGCCTATACTGTGGATTATGACAAGTATTCTTATTACAGTGAAAACTTTGGATTGGGCGAAGGCTACGACCTGCAGACGTGGAGTTCGGTGGAAGGAAGTGGTTTCGATTTAAAGTTTGGTACCATTATCCGTCCGTTCGAATATTCTCCGCTTCGCATTGGTTTGGCAGTGCATACGCCTACTTTTTTCAACCTGGACTACAAGACCGAAGCCATGTTGCAGTCTGACGTGCTGAATGATTTGAGCATAAAGAATGAAATGGATATACCTGGGGGAGAAATCGGCAGCTACAGTGTAAATACCTACGACCAGGTGGGCGAGATGGTACGTGAATTTAAATTTCAGACTCCCTGGACCTACAATGTCAGCCTGGGATACACGGTTGATCAGTTCTTGGCTTTGGGAGCCGAATATGAATACAAGGATTACTCTTCGATGAAATTCAAGGATGTTGACGGCTATTCCGATGCCTTCGGACACGAAAATTCTACAACCGATTACTTGAAAGGAGTGCATACCTTGCGTTTGGGAATGGAATATAAAGTGATTCCGCAGTTTGCCTTCCGGCTGGGATATAATTACAGTACATCCGCTTTCGAGAACGGTGCTTTTAAAGACCTTCCTATCAATTCCATTCAGACGGACACTGATTTTTCAAACTCAGAATCTCTGAGCAACTATACGTTGGGTGTGGGTTATCGTGGTAAGCGTGTCTATGCAGACTTAGCTTATAAGTATTCTTCTTATAAATCAGACTTTTATCCGTTTGATATGTTTGATGGTGAAGCGCTTCAGCAAGCCACCAAGATGACCGATACCCGCAGTCAGGTGTTGTTCACGTTGGGCTTCCGCTTCTGACAGGTTGTTCAAGAAGCAGTTTGAATTGTATTCAGAGCGTGTTGCATTTACGATAGCTGATTGATGAAAAGCTATCCTACCTCTTTAAGAAGAAGATAGAAGTTGCCTGTTAGGTAATACCAATCGGCTAACGAAGACATAAAAAAACTGGAGAATCCAATGGACTCTCCAGTTTTTTTATGATAGGTGGAAGGAATTACTTCTTGAAGTAACGGTTGTACAGACCTTCGAAGCCTTTACCGTGACGAGCTTCGTCCTTGCACATTTCGTGAACTGTATCGTGGATAGCATCCAAGTTCAGTTGCTTAGCACGAGTAGCGATGCGCTTCTTGTCTTCGCAAGCACCAGCTTCAGCGTTCATTCTCTTTTCCAGGTTAGTTTTTGTATCCCATACGCAGTCGCCCAGCAGTTCTGCGAACTTAGAAGCGTGTTCTGCTTCTTCCCAAGCGTAACGCTTGAAAGCTTCAGCGATTTCAGGATAGCCTTCGCGGTCTGCCTGACGGCTCATAGCCAAGTACATACCAAC